>ERZ773147.1280-NODE-1280-length-26560-cov-7.142501_pt1 | contig 26560 bp, 20 predicted proteins | sample MGYA00580851_ERZ773147 | MGnify/ENA primary metagenome ERZ773147 (study PRJEB29015, sample SAMEA2737818) | human gut metagenome | biome: human gut; feature: human-associated habitat; material: faeces | place: China | collected 2012 ... | reverse complement strand
GACATTAGGACGTTTAGCATCAGAAGTTGCTAAAGTATTAAGAGGAAAGAATAAACCAACATTTACACCACATATCGATACAGGTGATTATGTAATCGTTGTAAATGCAGAGAAGATTAAAGTAACAGGTAAGAAATTAGACCAGAAGATTTATTACCATCATTCCGATTATGTAGGCGGTATGAAAGAGACTACATTAAAGGAAATGTTAGCAAAGCATCCAGAAAGAGTTATTGAGTTCGCTGTTAAGGGAATGCTTCCAAAGGGACCTTTAGGAAGAGAAATGTATACTAAATTATTTGTATACGCAGGACCAGACCACAAGCATGAAGCTCAGAAACCAGAAGCTTTAACATTTTAATAGGAGGTAAAAAACATTGGCTAATACAAAGTATTACGGAACAGGAAGAAGAAAATCCTCTGTTGCCAGAGTATATTTAGTACCAGGAACAGGTAAGATTACAGTAAATAAAAGAGATATCGATGAATATTTCGGATTAGAGACTTTGAAAGTTATCGTTCGTCAGCCATTAACAGTTACTGAGACAGCCGACAAGTTCGACGTATTGGTAAACGTAAAAGGTGGCGGATATACAGGACAGGCTGGAGCAATCCGTCATGGTATTGCAAGAGCATTACTTACCGTTGATGCAGATTACAGACCAGTTCTGAAATCTAACGGATTCTTAACAAGAGACCCACGTATGAAAGAAAGAAAGAAATACGGTCTCAAAGCTGCACGTCGTGCTCCACAGTTCAGCAAACGTTAGTCGTTTCCGAATTATATTCAAAACATTCAAACAATATTCCCGGAAGCTTTGGGCTTCCGGGATTTTTATCTAAGTACCAGGTCGGGTACACATTTTCCAATATATAGAAATAGTCTTATAAATAGCATTATTTTAACAGAAATCAAGATTATATAATTTCAGATTACCGTTACAATTTAATGATAAGCATTATCATAATCAGCATTATCATAATCAGAATATGATTACATTTACAAGCTGCTACTGGCGACTATTGCAGCACAAAATGAGCGATTCAGGGAAAGAGCTGTAGAAAAGATGGCACAGTTACAGCACAGGATGAGAGATTTAGGGAAAGAGCTGTAGAGGAGAAGACATAGTTACAGCACAGGATGAGAGATTCAGGGAAAAAGCTGTAGAGGAGAAGATATAGTTACAGCGCAGAATGAGAAATTCAGGGAAAAAGCTGTAGAAAAGGGTAAAAAGTTACAGCTGAATTTGGGAGAGTCGGAGAAAAAGCTGCAGAAGGGGTGATTTAGTTACAGCTGAAAATGAGAGGGGAGAAAAAACAACTGTAATAGAATGGAAAAGTAGAGTTATTTATTGCAATTAATAAGAAGTGGAGGAAATGCATGAAGGGGTTAAGAAAATTATTGATAGAGGAATACTTGAGATTGGAGAAGATTGCTGGAAAGCTGAGAAAAGAATTAGCAGATATGCCAGAGGGAACGCTCAGGGTATCAAAATCTCATAATTATACTCAGTTTTATCATGTGAAAAAAGAGAATGATATGAAATGCCAAAAATTTCTTCAAAAATCTGAGATGGATTTAGTGAGAAAATTAGCTCAAAAATCATATGATGAAAAAGTATTGAGAATAGCAGAAAAACGGCTGCAACAAATGAAATCGCTAGTTGGGACATATCATGATAATGAAATTGAAGAAGTATATAAGAAGGAGCATCCTGCCCGAAAAGCATTCGTGATTCCGGTGGAACCAACAGAGGAGCAATTGGAAATGGAATGGTATAGGAGAGAATACAAGGGAAAAGAATTTCAGGAGGGAGTGCCGGTTATTATTACGGAAAAAGGGGAACGTGTGAGATCAAAAACAGAAAAAATGCTGGCAGACTTCTTTTATAGAAAAGAAATCTTATATAGATATGAAAAACCATTATATTTAAAAGGATATGGGATTGTTTATCCGGATTTTACATTCTTTTCCAGAAAAAAGCGAAAGGAAATTTATTGGGAACATGAGGGCATGATGGATGACCCTGAATATGCAAGAGCAGCAATAAGAAAGATTGAATCTTATGAAAAGAACGGAATATATCCGGGTGAAAATCTGATACTTACATTTGAAACTCAGCAGAATGTGCAGGATTTTAAAATTATAGAAGAGATGATAGACAGATATTTACAATAGATATATAAACAAGCAGGGAGCTTTTAAAGCTCCCTGCCAGCCAATAGAGCGTGCATGTAGGCAAATAGCCCAGCGCTTAGCCGATAGACCGAGCATTCAGGTAATAGAGCGTGCATTCAGCCATTAGACAAGTTCTCTGGAAAATACCCGGAATATCTTCCGGTTATTTCAGAAAGAACCGGATAAGCCTGTCATGAAGAGAAGTATATGGCTGGTATCTCATAGGCAGATCAATCCAGGTTTTTTTATCAACGATGCTTTTGTAATGGGAAAAGGTATCAAATCCGGTTTTACCATGATAAGAACCCATGCCACTTTCACCGAAGCCGCCAAAGCCCATTTCTGTTGTGGCAAGATGAATGATGGTATCGTTGATACAGCCACCACCGAAACCAGTATGGGAAATGACTTCGTCTGCAGTCTTTTTGCTTGAAGTAAAGATATAGAGTGCAAGAGGATGAGCCATGGAATTAATTTTGCCGGTAGCTTCACTCATGTGTGAAAAAGTTAATACAGGCATAACCGGACCGAAGATTTCTTCTGACATGACGGCATCTTCAAAAGTCACATGATCCATGACGGTTGGCTCAATCTGCAGCGTTTCTTCGTTGGAATTACCGCCAAAAATTACTTTTGAAGAATCAATCAACCTATTGATGCGATAAAAATGCTTTTCGTTGATGATTTTGCCATAATCGGAATTATCAAGAGGAGATTCCCCATATTGCCGGATGATTTCTTTTTTTATTTCTAAGAGCAAAGCATCTTTGATCTGCTCATCGCAATATACATAATCCGGTGCCACACAGGTCTGACCGCAGTTGAGATATTTCCCAAATACGATTCGTCTGGCGGCTAATTTCAGGTTGGCATCTGCTGCAACGATGCAGGGACTTTTTCCACCAAGCTCAAGTGTTACCGGAGTAAGGTGGGAAGCTGCATGCTCTAAGACAGTTTTGCCGACCGCCTGACTTCCGGTAAAGAATATATAGTCAAAGTGCGACTGCAAAAGAGCCGTATTTTCTGCCCGGCCACCGGTTACAACTGCTACATATTTCTCTTCAAAACATTCTTTTATCAGAGATGTGATGATGGCACTTGTGTTAGGCGAGTAGGCGCTTGGCTTTAAAATGACAGTATTTCCTGCGGCAATTGCATCGATTAATGGGTCAATGGTTAACAGGAAAGGATAATTCCAGGGGCTCATAATCAGTACAACACCATATGGAGACGGTTTTTTGTAGCTTCTGGAATGAAATTGTGCAAGGGGCGTATGAACGGTTTTTTCACTGGCAAATTTTCTGGTGTGCTTTATCATATAGGTAAGTTCGCTTAAAGCCAGTCCGGCTTCGCACATATAGCTTTCGTGGGCTGATTTTCCAAGGTCAGCCTTAAGCGCTGCTAAAATTTCATTTTCATGGTTTGAAATAGTATTTTTCAGCTTTTTTAAAGCGGCAATCCGGTAAGCAACTGATAATGTTTCACCGGTTTTAAAATAATTGCGCTGCGTAGAAACAAGTTCTGTTATTTCAGCTTCAGTCATTATTTTTCCTCCTCTGGCATAAGCATATAATAGTATTTTTCGAGCTCTTTTGCATTCATCAGAACTGGAACCGGATAAAGCGGGTTTGCTTCTTTATCGGCATATCTGGAAAGCTCCGGAATATCTTCTTTTTGAATCTCGGAAAAAGTATCACCAATCTGGAAATATTTTTTCATGTCTTTGATGGCAGAGATAAATTTATCAGCAGCTACTTCATAATCATCGGATTCGTCAGCAATACCTGCATAAACAGCAAGTTGGTAAAGCTTTTTGTAAATGGTAGAACCATAATCTTCTAATACCATCGGAAGTATTGTCGCATTGGCAAGTCCGTGTGGAATATTATATTTGCCGCCAAGGGAGTGGGCTACGGCATGGACATAGCCCACATAGGATTTGGTAAAAGCACATCCGGCAAAGAAAGAGGCTTTCAACATTTCTTTTCTTGCTTCTATATTCTGACCGTCGTCATATGCTTTGTAGATATTGTCAAAAATTAATTTAGTTGCTTTTTTTGCATATTTTCTGGTATGCCTTGTAGTAGAACCGCCAATATAAGCTTCTACGGCGTGGGTTAAGGCATCCATACCGGTGGTGGCGGTAAGAGATGGCGGAAGACTTATGGTTACTTTCGGGTCTAATACAGCATATGCAGGAATTAAAGGAAAATCATTGATGGCATATTTATGTCTTGTCTGGGCATCTGTGATAACAGCAGCGAGAGTGGTTTCGCTTCCGGTTCCTGCAGTTGTCGGAATCGCAACCAATAAAGGCAGTTTTTTATGCACTTTTAAGATACCTTTCATTTTGGATAAAGACTGCTTAGGTTTTGCGATTCTTGCACCGACGGCCTTGGCACAGTCGATACTGGAGCCACCACCAAAACCAATGATAGCATCACAGTGTTTTTCAAGATAAAGCTCTCTTGCTTCTTCTACATTTGTTGTAGTTGGATTAGCGACCGTCTTATCATAGATAAAATAATGGATGTTATGGTGGTCAAAATGCATAAGCATCCGGTCTAAAAGACCAAATTTGCGGATACCGGCATCTGTAATGATTAATATAGTATCAATGCCTTTTTCTTCAAAAAGCCCGGTCAGTTTGGAAGTGCTGTAAAAAACTTCCGGATGTCTGTAAGGCAAAAAAGGGATTGCAATTTTAAAACATTTCTGAAAAATTCTGCAATATGCAGCTTTACATTTATTCATGATCATCATTCCTTTCTAATTCATTACAATATTGTTCTAAGTTTGCGGAAATTGTTTTTAATGCAGAATAAAAAACAGCCCGGGTTTCATCGGAAAGATCTGAGCCGCCAAAAGATACCGCATTGTTGATTGCGGCATTTACTTTTTGGGCATAAGAAATCCCTTTGGGTGTAAGGATGACTTTGGCACGGTATTTCCGCTTGTCGGACGTATTTTCTGCGTTGACATATTCTACCAACCCCTGTTCTAGGAGGTCGGCAAGCGCCCTGGAAATACCAGCCTTGTTTTCTTTGGCGAGAACACAGATTTCAGCGGCAGTAAGACCTTCCGGAGAATTGTTTAGAAAATTCATGCATGTAACATGAGTGCCCTTAAGACCAATTTTGTTCATCTCATATTTCTTTATTTTTACAATGTTTTTGTAAATCGATGCAATATTGGTGGTAAAGGTTTCAAATCGTTCAATCATAGCTGCCTCCATAAAGCTACGGAAAAGTGTATTATTTTCCGTTATTTACATAAAAAAATGTTGCATACTCAACATATAAAAGCATAACAGTTAAAAGTTGAATAGTCAACATCTTTGCACATATATAGAATAAAAAAGTATTGGAAGCGAACTAATTTAATATAGAAAGAATAAATCTCCGGTTTCAGTTGGAGTTTACAGAAACCACACATCCGGATTGGTAGAAGAGATGCAGACAGCTCCGGCATATGTGGGATACAACCTTAGGCATCAGTGCCGGCAGGATTTCGATGTAATCCGGTTTAACAGAGCGAAGCTGCTTTTCGATGCTGCTGTAAGCCATGGAATCGATGACAAAGAAACGCAGAATCGTGGAAAGTTCTAATTCCCTGGCTCGTTTAATAAGGGCTGGTTTGGTAGTGATAATACCGTCAGCCCGGGTAAATTTCTGAATGAAATCCACGGTAATCTCTTTCCCGGAAAGACCATTAATTAAATCAATGTGTACCATAGCGGTTTTTCCGGCAGATTTCACTTTGTCTACAATATCTGAAATATTGCAGATATCTCCAAACAGAATAAAAATAACCTGGCTGTCACAGGTCAGACATTTTTCTAATCCTGTCATATCTTTAATCGCCGCAATAATCGGTGAATTATCCATAGCGTCTCTACAGTTGGAAAGCATAATATAACCGCCTTTCTGAATCTTTGTAACTATTATACCTGTATTTGAAAAAAATGATAAAGAGAAATGAAAAGAAATATGTTATAATTTAAAGACAAATACATCGCAAAGAGAAAGAGGAAACAAATGGATTTTAATGCAGTTTATCATCAGGCGAGTGACAATTATTGTTATCCGTTGAATGAAGATGAGTTAATTATTAATATTAAGACGGGATATGATGTGCAATCGGTATCCATCATATCAGGAGACCCATTTGCTGCTGGTATCTTAGGTGGCGGAGAGCATTGGGATGGAACGGAAGAGGCAATCATTTATAAGAAGCGTCTGAAAAATCAGATTTGGTGGACAACAACCGTCCGACCGGAGTATAAACGTCTGAAATATTATTTTAAGTTACAGACAGAAAATGAAAGCTGGTTCTATTTTGAGGATGGATTTGTCAGTGATGAGCAGATGCATCTGGAAGGCAGAAGCCGCCAGTGTTTTGTATTTCCGTGGATGAATCCGTGCGATGTGCCGCGTACACCTGCATGGGTAAACGATACTGTGTGGTATCAGATTTTCCCGGACCGTTTCAGTAACGGCGACCATTCCATTGACCCGGAGGATGTAGTGCCGTGGCGTGAGCATGGCAGAGTAAAAAATGAGGAATGCTTTGGCGGAGATCTGGCTGGAATCACAAGTAAGCTGGATTACCTGCAGAATCTTGGAATCAATGGATTATACCTGACACCAATCAATGAGTCACCATCCAACCATAAGTATGATACGACGGATTATACAAAGATAGACCCACGGTTCGGAGATGAAGAGACATTGATTCATCTGGTGGAAGAAGCACATAAACGTGGCATCCGTGTAATGTTAGATGGCGTGTTTAATCATTGCGGATATTATTTTGCACCATGGCAGGATGTTCTGGAAAAGGGTCCGGAGTCAGAATATTATGACTGGTTTATGATTAATGAATGGCCGTTTGACCGGAAAGGAAAGGCAGCAAAGAAAAAACAGATTTATACCTTTGCCTTTTATGATGGAATGCCGAAAATCAATACCAATAATCCGGAGGTCAGAAAATATTTTGTAGACATCTGTGCAAACTGGGTGGAGCATTATGGTATTGACGGAATCCGTCTGGATGTGGCAAATGAGGTATCTCATCGATTCTGTAAGGAGCTGCATGCCAGAGTAAAGGAAATTAACCCGGACATTTATATTTTAGGAGAAATCTGGCACAATGCACTTCCGTGGCTTCGCGGGGATGAATTTGATGCCGTTATGAACTATCCACTGGGACAAAGTATTAAGGATTTCTGGATCGATAAGAGTCTGACCAATGAGGATTTTGAGTATACGATTAACCGCTGCTATACAAGCTATATGCAGCAGACCAATGATGTGCTTTTCAATCTTCTGGATTCGCATGATACAAAGCGGCTCCGCTCGGATGTGAAAAATCTGGATGAGTATTTTGCGCAGATTGCAGTATTATTTGCAATGCCGGGCAGTCCTTGCATTTACTATGGAACAGAAATTGCAATGGAGGGAAGCTATGACCCGGATTGCAGACGTTGTATGCCTTGGAAGGACATTGAGGCTGGAAAATATGCTGAGCGCAGCAAAATTATTGCAACATTGATTCATCTGCGCAGACAGGAACCTCTTTTAAAAAGCCGCAATTTCCATTTCCCAAATGATTATGCCAAGTACAAGCGTGTTATCCAGTTCCGGAAAGTGGATTTTCCGGATTGTTATGTGGAGGTAATCATCAACTGCTGTGAAGAAGATGTTGAAGTGGAACAGCAGGGAGAAATCCTGCTTGCCCGCCACTACATTGATTCCACACTTTTGTCAAATGGTGTGCTGATAAGAAGAATAAGAAAGTAGATTTAAAAAGAAGAATATTTTGAAGAAAGAAGTAATTATGATGAAATGCATTATTTCTTTGCAATGCGGTCGGCCTCTGTAATCGGACGGAGAACACGGCATGGATTACCGGCGGCAACGACATTGGAAGGAATGTCCTTTGTGACGACGCTTCCGGCACCGATAATGGTATTTCCACCAATGGTGACACCTGGAAGAATGGTGACATCACCGCCCATCCAGACGTTATCGCCAACAGTAATCGGAAGCGCCTTTTCCAGCCCAAGATTGCGATCTTCGGCAATGGTAGCATGAACGGCTGTATACATGCCGCAGTTTGGACCGATAAAACAGTGGCTGCCAAGAGTGATTGGAGCACAGTCCATCAGATAGGCATTGTGATTGATAAAGCAATCAGAGCCAATGTTACAGTTATAACCATAATCGGTATAAAATGGAGAGAGAATGGTAACACGTTCACCCATTTTTGGAAGCAGTTTTTTAAGAATATCTTCCCGTAGCTCCTTTTCCTTTGGTGCAGTATGGTTGAAAGTGAAATATAAATCTTCGGCTTTCTCACGTTTTTCTGATAATTCCTGGTCATAATTGGCATCATACCAAAGTCCCAGCTTCATTTTTTCTGATTCTGTCATAGGAAACCTCCTGATTCGTTACAAATAGTAATTGTATAAAATTAATTGAAAATCATATTACAAAAACCACACATCCGGATTCGTAGATGAGATGCAGACTGCTCCGGCATTCAGCATGGAAACTACATCTTCTTTATCGGAAATGAGCCCGCCGGTAATAACCGGAACTTTTGAAAGCCGGCATATGCGGGATACAACCTTAGGCATCAGTGCCGGCAGGATTTCAATGTAATCCGGTTTTACAGAACGAAGCTGCTTTTCAATGCTGTCATAAGCCATGGAATCAATGACGAAGAATCGCAGAATCGTGGAAAGCTCTAATTCTCTGGCTCGTTTGATAAGAACTGGTTTTGTGGTGATAATTCCGTCGGCGTGGGTGTATTTGCGGATGAAATCCACAGCAATCTCTTTTCCGGACAGGCCATTGATTAAATCGATATGTACCATAGCCGTTTTCCCTGCAGCTTTGACCTTATCTACAATATCTGCAATATTGCAGATGTCTCCAAACAGGATAAAAATAACCTGGCTGTCGCAGGTGAGACATTTTTTCAATCCTGCCATATCCTTGATGGCTGCAATAATCGGAGAATTATCTATAGCATCTTTACAATTTGAAAGCATAGTAAAACCGCCTTTCTACGCATCGTATTTTCGTATTTATAAATATTATACCGTCATTTCCGGAAATGATAAAGGAAAACTATAAAATCATAAAGAAAAACAAACAGATACGCCAGCATCTGACCCCTCAATCAGATACTGGCGCACCAAAACAGTTATTCCCCTGAAATAAATATTTATCAGAATGATGTGAATCATTTGATAACAATGAGATTATAATTTTGCAGGAACATTTTTTGTGGCAACAATATCCACGCCGGTGCCTGCAACGTCCTGAACCAGAATATCTCCGATAGAGACCGGTGCAGGAACAGTGATGCCACAGAGAGCATTGATAATTGCAAAAATCTTTTCTTTTGGGATATCCTCTTTGGTTTTGCAGGACACCATCGGAATCGTGCCACCGGATACCCGGACGGTAGAAGTTACGATTCTGGTTGGATGGGTAACTTCCTTACGGGCATAAGCATCGCCGCGTTTGCAGGTGTTGCCGGTAACATCAAGAATTTCTGCATTTTCCATGGTTACGGTAATAGAGCAGCCTAAAGGGCAGCCGATACAGGTTAATTCACGTTTTTCCATCCTCTTACGCCTCCTCTATACAAATGGTAATCTGCTCTAAATCAGGGCAGTTGGTAAGCTGTTCTTTGGTAAGGACAACGGATTCCATCTCGCCCGGAGCCATAACCGGACGTTTCCGGAAGCTGATACGTTCTTTGCCGAAGTAAGTGGCAATTCCGCAGTTTTTATAAATTTGTCCCACGCGGAACCGGACAGTAACTTTGTCTGCCATAGCCTCCGGTCGGATGTATTTTGGAACGGTATAGCGGACGCCACCGGTTGGAATAATTTCGACAGATGGCTGGCTGCATTCGGAAACGGATGCATCGGAATGCTGGCTGCTGGTATTACATGCATCAGCAGTGTTGCCGGATAAAATATAATGTGCAGCATTCGCTCCGGCGATACCGGCTTCTTCAGAAACATAATCCACCAGGTCATGGACATGCAGGACATTTCCACAGGCAAAAACACCGGAAATACTGGTTTCTAAGCTGTCATTTACAACAGGACCGGAGGTGACCGGATTTAAAGTGACACCGGCACTGCGGCTTAATTCATTTTCCGGAATCAGACCACAGGATAAGAGGAGCGTATCGCAGGAATAATATTCTTCTGTACCGGCAATTGGCCTTCCATCGGAGCCGACTTCTGCAATGGTAACACCGGTGACACGCTCTTTTCCTTCAATATCAATAACGGTATGGCTTAATTTCAACGGAATATCAAAGTCATTCAGACATTGAACAATATTACGCTTGAGACCACCGGAATAAGGCATCAGTTCTGCTACGACTTTTACTTTGGCGCCCTCTAAGGTCATGCGGCGTGCCATAATCAGACCGATATCACCGGAGCCTAAGATAACGACTTCTCTGCCAGGCATATAGCCTTCCATATTGACAAGACGCTGTGCCGTTCCGGCGGAGTAGATACCTGCCGGACGATAGCCCGGAATATTAAGGGCACCACGGCTCCGCTCCCTGCAGCCCATGGCAAGGATAATTGCTTTTGCCTGAATCTCAAACATGCCATCTTTCCGGTTCATGGCAGTTATTTTTTTCTTATGGGAGATATCCATTACCATAGTGTTTAACTTGTAAGAGATGCCAAGAGCGAGTACTTTTTCAATAAAGCGGAAAGCATATTCCGGCCCGGTCAGCTCTTCCTTAAAGGTATGAAGGCCAAAACCGTTGTGGATACACTGGTTTAAGATGCCGCCCAGCTCTTTGTCACGTTCAAGAATGAGAATATCATTTATTCCATTTTCTTTTGCGGATACAGCGGCTGCAAGTCCTGCAGGACCGCCGCCAACGATTACTAAATCATATGATTTCATGGTATTTCCTCCTGAATCTCTTTGTTATATCCATAGACAAACTGTGAAGAGCCACCACATTTGCTGATGTCCGTCATTTCCATAGGAACTTCTCTGGCAAGAATTTCCATGGTACGCGGGGAACAAAAACCTGCCTGACAGCGTCCCATGCCTGCTCTGGTACGACGCTTGATGGCATCTAAAGAGCGGGCACCCAGCGGGCGGTGAATAGCATCGAGAATTTCTCCTTCTGAAATCATTTCACAGCGGCAGATAATGTTTCCATAGGCAGGCTGCTTTTTGATAAGTTCATTTCTTTCTTCTAAAGAAAGCTTTTCTGGTCTTAAAATTCCTTTGCGGGTGGCAATGAAATTTTCTTTTTCGGTTAAATGCATCTTATCCTGCACCAGCCTGGCCATCATGACGCCAATGGCTGGTGCAGAGGAAAGCCCTGGAGATTCGATACCAGCGGCATCAAAGAAGCCGGGAGCATCAGCTGCTTCGCCAATGATAAAGTCGCCATTATCTTCATGGGCACGAAGTCCAGCAAAAGAAGTAATGACCTGACGCATCGGAAGATTCTTAACGCTGTGGGAGGCTTTTTCGGAAAGAGAAGCAAGTCCTTCTCTGGTGGTATTGATGCCTTCTTTGTTATCGGTATCCTCTGCGGTCGGACCAACGAGAAGATTGCCGTGAACCGTAGGAGTAACCAGCACACCTTTTCCCATTTTACCCGGTAGCTGGAAAATCGTATGGGATACATGAACTCCGGCAGATTTATCAAGAAGCTGGTATTCGCCTTTCCGAGCGGTAATGTGAAGTTTTTTGCTGCTTACTATATTGTGAAAAACATCTGCATATACACCGGCAGCGTTGATAACAGTTTTTGCGGTGATATCCTGCTTATCAGTGGAAATCAGGTATCCATCTTCTAGGCTGGTGATAGAAGTTACAGCAGTATTTAAAAAGAATTCAACGCCATTTGCAACGGCATTTTCTGCGAAGGCAATTGTCATATGAAACGGACAGACGATACCACCTGTGGGCGCGTAGAGAGCACTTGTGACATGATCGTCTAAATTTGGTTCCATGGTGTGTAAGGCTTCGCGGTCAAGAATGCGTAAGTCTTTGACCCCGTTTCCTTTCCCCTGTTCCAAAAGACGTTCCAATTCGCGGGCATCCTGTTCATCGGTGCAGACCACCAGAGAACCGTTTCGTACAAAAGGAATGTCCAGATCCTTAGAGAGAGTATCCATCATGGCATTTCCTTCTACATTAAGCTTTGCTTTCAGTGTGCCCGGTTTTGCGTCAAATCCGGCGTGGATAATGGCACTGTTGGCTTTGGAGGTTCCGCAGCAGACATCCTCTTCCCGTTCAATGACACAGATGCCTGCCTGATAGCGGGATAACTCTCTGGCAATGGCACAGCCGGTGACTCCGGCACCAATAATTGCAATATCGTACATAAATGACTCCTTTCTGCTGGCAACAAAAAAGGCAAGATAAATAAAAGCGATGCTCTCGCTCTTCTTTACCTTGCTCTCGTCTCTTGGTAATTCAATCTTTATTTATGCATATTATAACATGAATTGGAATGGGTGACAATTCCTTTTTTACAGTAAAATGAAAAACATAATTTGGGCGAGTGACGAGAAAATGTCAGAAAATTTGAAAAACAGGTATCACAAAGTTTTGCCCTATGCTATACTAGAACTATGGGAAAAACAGAGCATCAGAAACTGAAAATATTATATATATTAGAACTGCTGTATGAACAGACGGATGAGAAGCATGCTGTCAGGATGAGGGATATTATAGCATATCTGAATCAGAAAGGTATTTCGGCAGAACGTAAAAGTATTTATCGGGATTTGGAGATGCTGCAGGACTTTGGCGTGGATATTTTAAGGGAACAGGAGTACCGAGGCGGATATTATATCGGAAGCCGTGATTTTGAACTGGCAGAATTGAAACTTTTGGTGGATGCGGTGCAGTCATCGAAGTTCATTACACAGAAGAAATCAAGAGAGCTGATACATAAGTTGGAGAAGCTGGTCAGCGTCTATGAGGCAAAACAGCTTCAGCGTCAGGTAGTGGTAACCAACCGGAATAAGACCATTAATGAGAATATTTATTATAACATTGATATGATTTACAACGGAATTTCCGGAGATGTAAAAATCCGTTTCCAGTATTTTTCGTGGAATATCGAAAAAGAAATGGAGCTTCGACGGGACGGAGCATTTTACGAGGTGAGTCCGCTGGTGCTTTCCTGGGATGATGAGAATTATTATCTTATAGCATATGATGAGGAAGATAAGATTATCAAGCATTTCCGCGTGGATAAGATGCTTAAGATTTCACTGACCAGAAAGAAGCGGGAAGGTCTTAAGCAGTTTGAAACCTTTGATATTGCATCTTATTCAAAGAAAACTTTTGGTATGTTTGCCGGTGAGGAAGAAACGGTGACACTGCTTTGTGAAAATGATATGATTGGCGTGGTGATTGACCGGTTTGGGCAGGAAGTAAAAGTCAGAAAAGCAGATGATATGCATTTTAGAGCAAGACTTCATGTGGCAGTCAGCGGACAGTTTTACGGCTGGCTTTGTGGCCTTGGAGAAAAGGTTGAGATTATCGAGCCGGCAGAGATGAGAGAAAAATATGTGACATATCTTCAGAGGATACAGAATAAATACAGTTAGCAGGTGATGGGAAGAATGGAGACAGAAGTTAAGTATTGTAAGATGTGCAGAAAGGCATTGCCGCCTTTGTCAGACAGGGAATACTGTTATGCCTGTGAGGAACTGCTTCTTTTTGATAAAGTGAGGGAATTTGTACGAAACAATGATGTAAATGAATATCAGGTGGCAGAGTATTTTGATATTCCGGTACGGATGGTAAAGCAGTGGATTAAAGAGGGAAGAATTGAATATAAAGAAAAGGATAAAGCAGGTATTATGTCGAATTATTGTTCCCGGTGCGGACAGCCGGTTTCCTTTGGAACACTTTGTCCACAGTGCCTGCGTCTTTTAAATGGAGAAAAGGCCAGAATGATTGGCTTCTCAAAACCGGAAGAAGGGGAAGAGGGCGAGATGCGTTTCTTAGACGGAGAAAGAAAGTAAGCAGTACTGCTTTGATTTTTGGTTATATTTGTAAAACAGAAACAGCCTGTGATTTTCATGATGTATCATGAAAATCACAGGCTGTTTTTAAAATAAAGTCTATTTCTGCTTTCTGATTTCAGTTGCAGCTTTAATAAAGCCTTTGAATAAAGGATGTGGACGGTTTGGTCTGGATTTTAATTCCGGATGTGCCTGAGTTGCTACGAACCAAGGATGTCCAGGAATTTCAACCATCTCTACAATACGTCCGTCTGGAGAAAGACCACACAGCTTCATGCCGTTTTCGGTAAGGATATTACGGTAATCATTGTTTACTTCATATCTGTGACGATGTCGTTCATGAATGGTTTCTTCTCCATAAACCTGATAAGCAAGGGAATCAGTATTCAGAACACATGGGTAAGAACCGAGACGTAAGGTTCCACCGATGTCTTCAATGCCATCCTGATCCGGCATCAGAGCAATAACAGGATGTGTGGTATTCGGGTCTAATTCAATACTGTGGGCATCATTGAGCTTGCAGACATGTCTTGCATATTCAATGATAGCAACCTGCATACCAAGACAAAGTCCTAAGTATGGAATTTTATGTTCTCTTGCATATTTTGCAGCAGTAATCATTCCTTCTACACCACGGTCACCGAAACCACCCGGTACAATAATTCCGTCAGAATTACCAAGAATTTCTTCTGCATTTTCATCATTTAATAATTCGGAATCTACCCAGTTTAAATTAACGGTTGCACGCTCGGCAATTCCACCATGTTTTAATGCTTCTACAACAGAGATATAAGCATCATGAAGCTGTGTATATTTTCCAACTAAGGAGATATTTACTTCCTGAATCGGATTGCGTAATGCTTCAACCATATCGGTCCAGTCTTTTAAATCCGGCTCCGGACATGGAAGATGAAGAGAATCACAGGCAACCTTTGCCAGATTTTCTTTTTCCATGGCAAGTGGTGCTTCGTAGAGATATTCTACGTCCAGATTCTGCAGCACATGGTCATTTGGCACATTACAGAATAAAGCAATTTTATCTTTTAAGCCCTGGTCTAAAGGATGCTCGGAACGGCATACGATAATATCCGGCTGGATACCCATTCCCTGTAATTCCTTTACACTGGACTGTGTCGGTTTGGTCTTTAATTCACCGGATGCCTTGATATAAGGAATCAGTGTTACATGAATCAGGATTGCATTTTCATGTCCGACTTCATGCTGGAACTGTCTGATAGACTCTAAGAAAGGCTGGCTTTCAATATCTCCAACAGTACCACCTACTTCAATGATGGCAATATGGGTATCATTGGAAGTAAAGTTACGGTAGAATCGGCTCTTGATTTCATTGGTAATATGTGGAATTACCTGAACAGTACCTCCACCAAAGTCTCCACGGCGTTCTTTCTGAAGTACAGACCAGTAAACCTTTCCGGTAGTAACGTTAGAATTCTTGGTAAGACTTTCATCAATGAAACGTTCATAATGGCCTAAATCCAGGTCGGTTTCTGCTCCATCATCGGTAACGAAAACTTCACCGTGCTGGATTGGGTTCATGGTACCCGGGTCAATATTGATATACGGGTCAAATTTCTGCATAGTAACCTTGTAGCCTCTGGCTTTTAACAGACGGCCAAGTGATGCAGCAGTAATGCCTTTTCCGAGACCGGAAACAACTCCACCGGTGACAAAGACGTATTTTACAGGCATGGTAGTTCCTCCTTAAATGTGTGTATATGGTTAAAACTTAGATAGACCGACAGTGAATGCGCCGTCGGTCTCATTTTTTCTCAAACTTAGTCTATTATACAACGACAGTAAAAATAAATCCACAAAAATTTATAAAATATTTAGAAAAGAAAGGAAAACTTAACAGAGTTATTATTGATTTATCCGGGCAGATTACATATAATAAGAACTATATTTTGGGAGAGTTTCGAGAATCATATACGGAGGATACAATGGATAACCTGTTTAATAATGGAAATAATAATCAGAATGGTGGAAATAATAACCAGAATAATGGGAATAATAATCAGAACGGCGATAAAAAGGGCGGTAATGGCCAGATGATACTGGCATTTGTTATCATTACTCTTGTGACGCTGTTCTTTATGAGTCTTTTAAACCGTTGCAGTGCAGATATGACTTCCCAGCGGATTACCTATACGGAATTTGTCCAGATGGTAAAGGATGACAAGGTAGAAAAGGTCGAAGTAGGTGCAAACCAGTATAATATCACACCAAAGTCAGATGATAAGACGCTGGTAAAGATGACCTATTATACCGGATTTATTAAAGATGAAAATTTATTAGACCTCTTAAATAAACACAATGTAGAAATTGATGGATATATTCCGAATAATACATCGACATGGGTATTTAATATTTTAAGTATTGTATTGCCTTTGATTATTATCTGGATTATTTTTGGCGCAGTCATGAAGAAGGCCGGCGGCGGAATGATGGGAGTCGGCAAGAGCAATGCCAAAGTATATGTAGAAAAGACAACCGGTGTAACCTTTAAGGATGTTGCCGGACAGGATGAAGCAAAAGAATCTTTACAGGAAGTGGTAGATTTCCTGCATAATCCGAAAAAATACCGTGAAATCGGAGCAAAACTTCCGAAGGGAGCATTGCTTGTAGGACCACCTGGAACCGGTAAAACGCTGCTTGCCAAGGCAGTTGCCGGAGAAGCAAATGTTCCGTTCTTCTCACTGGCCGGTTCTGACTTTGTAGAGATGTTTGTAGGTGTCGGTGCATCCCGGGTAAGAGATTTGTTTAAGGATGCCCAGAAACAGGCGCCATGTATCATATTTATTGATGAGATTGATGCCATCGGCAAGAGCCGTGACAGCAGATTCGGCGGTGGAAATGATGAGCGTGAGCAGACCTTAAACCAGCTGCTGGCAGAGATGGATGGATTTGATACTTCAAAGGGACTTTTGGTTCTGGCAGCAACAAACCGTCCGGAAGTACTGGATAAAGCGTTACTTCGCCCAGGCCGGTTTGACCGTAGAATTATTGTAGACAAACCGGATTTGAAGGGTCGTCTTGAGACGCTGAAGGTACACTCCAAAGATGTGCATATGGATGAATCCGTAGATTTGGAAGCAATTGCTCTGGCAAGTGCAGGACTGGTTGGCTCCGATCTTGCAAATATGATTAATGAAGCTGCTATTAATGCAGTAAAACATAACCGTAAATTTGTAAATCAGAGTGATTTGTTTGAAGCCTTTGAAATCGTGGCAGTTGGTGGAAAAGAGAAGAAAGACCGTGCCATGAGTAATCATGAGAAGAAGATTGTTTCTTATCATGAAGTAGGTCATGCAATGGTTACTGCATTACAGAAGAATACAGAACCGGTACAGAAAATTACTATCGTACCAAGAACCATGGGGGCATTGGGATACACCTTGCAGACACCGGAAGAAGAGAAATTTCTTGAGACCAAGGATGAATTAATTGCCAAGATAACGACTTATATGGCAGGCCGTGCAGCAGAAGAACTGGTATTCCATTCTGCAACCAGTGGAGCAGCAAATGATATTGAAAATGCGACCAAGATTGCAAGGGCAATGATTACACAGTTTGGTATGTCAGATAAATTTGGCATGATGAGTTTGGCTTCTGTAGATAATGCATATCTGGATGGTGCAGCACATTTGAATTGCGGCGATGAGACAGCGGCACAGATTGATGAAGAAGTCCGTACCATGATTCATAACTGCTATCAGGAGGCATATCAGCTCTTAGAAGAGAATCGCGAGGTATTAGACCATATTGCGGATTATTTATATGAACATGAAACCATTACGGGTAAAGAATTTATGAAGATATTCCGTGAGTTAAAAGGGCTGCCGGATCCGGATGAGGAAAAGAAGGAAGAAGACCAAAAAGAAGAGAACGGGAATGACGTTTAATATTAAAGAAGAATTAAAGAAGCTTCCGAATCAGCCGGGGGTCTATATCATGCATGATGCCAGTGATGCCATTATCTATGTAGGTAAGGCAGTAAGCCTTCGAAACCGGGTACGTCAGTATTTTCAGGCGTGTCATGACGAAGGAATCAAGAAAGACCAGATGGTAAAGAAGATTACCCGGTTTGAATATATTATCACTGATTCGGAATTAGAAGCACTGGTATTAGAATGCAATTTAATAAAAGAGTACAGACCGAAGTATAATACCATGCTCCGGGATGATAAGACTTATCCCTATATAAAGGTGACTCTGGGGGAAGAATTTCCCAGGGTTCTCTTTTGCCGTCAGCTGAAAAAAGACAAATCCAGATATTTTGGTCCATATACCAGTGCCGGTGCGGTGAAAGATACGATAGATTTGTTGAAAAAAATTTATCATTTAAGAACCTGCAACCGGGTATTGCCAAGAGATATTGGAAAAGAACGTCCGTGCCTTAATTACCATATTCATCAGTGTCAGGCACCCTGTCAGGGTTATATTTCCAAAGAGGAGTACCGGGAGAAAATCAATCAGGCAGTAGATTTCTTAAATGGCAATTATCAGCCGGTTTTAAAAGAATTAGAAGAGCGTATGATGCAGGCATCGGAAAATATGGATTTTGAGCGGGCAATTGAGTACCGGGAACTTTTAAACAGTGTAAAACAGGTGGCACAGAAGCAGAAAATCACCAGTTCCGATGGAGAAGATAAAGATATAATAGCTCTTGCAGCCGATGACCGGGATGCAGTAGTCCAGGTATTCTTTATCCGGAGCGGAAGGCTTATAGGAAGAGAACATTTTTATGTAACTATTGCCAATGAAGACAGTAAGGAACAGATACTGGCAACATTTTTAAAGCAGTTCTATTCCGGAACACCATATATCCCAAAGGAAATCATGCTGCAATATGCAGTTGAGGATGCGGCAGTTATTGAAGACTGGCTGACTAAGAAGCGTGGTCAGAAGGTAGTACTCCGGGTACCACAGAAAGGAATGAAGGAAAAACTGGTAGAGCTGGCAGAGAAAAATGCCGCACTGGTATTGTCCCAGGACAGGGAAAAACTAAAGCGTGAAGAAGGCAGGACAATCGGTGCAATGAAAGAAATTGCATCCTGGCTGGATTTAGAAAAGTTAGAACGCGTGGAAGCCTATGATATTTCCAATATCAATGGATTTGAAACGGTAGGTTCCATGGTGGTTTATGAAAAGGGAAAACCACAGCGCAGTGATTACCGGAAATTTAAGTTAAGAACTATCACGGGACCGGATGATTATGCATCCATGCACGAGGTTCTGACCCGCAGATTTACCCATGGACAGGAAGAAAGGAAAATTTTACAAAAAAAAGGGCTGGATGACCAATATGGGGGATTTACAAAATTCCCGGATTTGATTATGATGGATGGTGGAAGAGGTCAGGTAAATATTGCTCTTCAGGTGCTGGATGAACTGCATCTTTCCATACCGGTCTGTGGAATGGTAAAAGATGATCATCACAGGACGAGAGGATTATATTATCAGAATATAGAGATACCGATAGACACTTCCGGTGAAGGATTTCATCTGATTACAAGAATACAGGATGAAGCACATCGGTTTGCTATAGAATATCATCGTTCTTTACGAAGTAAGGAACAGGTGCATTCTGTGCTGGATGATATCCCGGGAATCGGGCCGGCACGAAGAAAGGCGCTGATGCGAAGGTTCCAGTCCTTAGACGCAATTCGCAGTGCATCCATAGAAGAATTGTCTGGGACAGAAGCGATGAACGAAAAAGCAGCGGAAGAAGTATTCCGCTTTTTCCACAGGGGAGAGGAAAAATAAAAAGAAAAAGGAGAATCACTATGACCAAAGAAGAAAAATTCAAAAACAAAAGTATCAAGAAAAAAGTTAATGATGCATTTAACATGATATTCAGGCTGTATTTTGCAACAGTAGCACTAGCCAGTCTGGGATTGATTCTGCTGGCAGTGGTGCCGGATGCGTTCCGTATTCCGGTTCTGGTTATCTGCATTGTGATTATGCTGACAATCGTAGTAGTAAGTGTTACTTTAACCGGCCGGGAATCCAAGTGGTTAATTTATTATATTGTAAAACCAATCCGGGAATTAGAAGATGTAGCAGAGCATCTTTCCCATGGAGAATTGCATGAGAAAGTAACTTATCAGTCTGAAGATGAAATCGGAGAACTGGCAAACCGGTTCCGTAATATGGAAGATACTTTACAGAAAATTGTTGGCGATTTACAGAATATTTTAAAAGAATTTGCACAGGGTAATTATACCGTACGTTCTTCATGCAAAGAAGCATATGTGGGAGAATTTGAAACTGTGATGGAAGAACTGGTAAGCACCATCCAGAACGTAAGCAGTACATTATGTCTGATTAAGGAATCATCTAATCAGGTAGCCGCCGGCTCTGAACAGCTTGCAATCAGCTCCCAGGATCTGGCAAAGGGTGCAACAGACCAGTCTATTGCAGTAGATAATCTGGTGGAGAATGTTTCAAAGGTTACAGAACAGGTTGTTGCAAACAGCAAGTCAACAGATATTGTACATGACCGTGCAAAGAGCGTAGGAATGGAAGCAAATGTCAGCCAGAACAAGATGCGGGAACTTATGGAGGCAATGGAACGTATCTCGACAACATCCAAAGAGCTGGAAAGAGTTATTACTGAAATTGATGGTATTGCAAGCCAGACTAACCTTCTTTCCCTGAATGCATCCATTGAGGCTGCAAGAGCCGGAGAAGCAGGAAAGGGATTTGCAGTTGTTGCAGAGCAGATTCGTATGCTGGCTGAAAGCAGTGCAGAATCTGCAGAGACATCCAAGCATTTACTGGAGACAAACCAGGTAGAAGTAGAACATGGAAACGAAGTAACACAGCAGACATCGGAATCATTAAATAAGGTTATTACAGAACTGGATGCTATTATTACAGAAGTTGCTAATATCAGAATTGCATCTGACCGCCAGGCAGTGTCAGTAAAAGAAATTGAAGATGGTGTAAAACAGATTGATGATGTTATTCAGACCAATTCTGCAGCATCCCAGGAAGCATCAGCAACCAGTGAAGAATTGTCTGCAGAGGCAACTTCTTTAGATGAACTGGTAGAACGTTTCAAATTATTAGAACAGTAAAGAATTATAAAAATACAGGGGTGAAGATAAGGAAGGAGTCATGCCGTGGAAGGTGTAGGAATTGAGAAAATCGTAAAAAAACTGCAGTTAAAGAAATATATTGAGGATATGGAATTAAAGGGACACCGCATCAGACTTGCGGATGTAAACCGTCCGGCGTTACAGCTGAGCGGGTATTTTGAACATTTCGAGCAGTCCCGTGTACAGATTATCGGTATGGTAGAATATACATACCTGCAGCATTTGAATGATTCAGAAAAGGACAGCATTTACAGCCGGTTCTTAAAATATGATATACCATGTGTTATTTTCTGCAGGGATTTACAGCCGGATGACCTGTTCTTACAGAGGGCAAAGGAAAATAATGTTCCGGTATTCGGAACAGGAAGAAGCACATCAGAATTCATGGCGGAGCTGATTTATCTTTTGAGTGAAGAGCTTGCTCCGTGTATTACCATCCATGGTGTGCTGGTAGACGTTTACGGTGAGGGACTTCTGATTACCGGTGAAAGCGGAATCGGTAAGAGTGAAGCAGCACTGGAACTGATTAAGCGGGGACATCGTCTGGTAACAGATGATGTGGTAGAAATCCGTAAAATCAATGAGCATACCTTAACCGGCACATCACCGGATATCACCAGATACTTCATTGAGTTAAGAGGTATCGGAATCATTGATGTAAAGACTTTGTTCGGTGTTGAGTGTGTAAAAGAGAAACAGAATATCGACCTTGTAATTAAACTGGAAGACTGGAAGAAAGATAATGAGTATGACCGCCTTGGCCTTGAGGAAGAATATACAGAGTTACTTGGAAATAAAGTAGTATGTCATTCCCTTCCAATCCGTCCAGGCCGAAATCTGGCAGTTATCTGCGAGGCTGCAGCCGTTAACCACAGACAGAAGAAGATGGGTTACAATGCAGCTCAGGAATTGTATCGTCGTGTACAGGCAAATCTGAACAAGAAGGACGACGAGGAAGAAGAGTAAAAGGAGATTCATTCATATGGAACGAGAAGTAGCATGGAATCATTACAGTGAAGAAGAGAAGAAGAAAGTTTTTGAATTTGCAGAAGAGTATCGTAAATTTATATCAGCATGTAAGACAGAAAGAGAATGTGTACGCACTTTTGTAGAGCGGGCAGAGGCAGCAGGATATCTTGATATAAAGAAAGTGATTGCAGAAGGAATAAAACTGGAATCCGGTGCAAGAGTGTATGCAGATAATAATGGAAAAGCACTTGCTATGTTCATTGTAGGAAAGAAACCAATGGAAGCGGGCATGCGGATTCTCGGCGCACATGTGGATTCTCCGAGAATGGATTTAAAACAGAATCCATTCTATGAAGATACCGGGCTTGCTATGTTAGATACCCATTATTATGGTGGTGTGAAGAAATACCAGTGGGTAACACTTCCGCTGGCATTGCATGGTGTAGTGGCAAAGAAAGACGGAAGTGTAGTAGAGGTAAATATTGGAGATAAGCCGGGAGATCCGGTATTTGGTGTCAGTGATTTACTGATTCATCTTGCCGGTGAGCAGATGGAAAAGAAAGCAGCAAAGGTTATTGAAGGAGAAAACTTAGACCTTCTGATTGGAAGTATTCCGCTTGCAGGTGAAGAAAAAGAAAATGCCAAGGATACGGTAAAAGAAAATATCCTTGGAATCTTAAAAGAGGAATATGAAATTGAGGAAGAAGATTTCCTGTCCGCAGAGATTGAAGTGGTACCAGCCGGAGAAGCAAGAGATTATGGACTTGACCGGAGCATGATTATGGGGTACGGACATGATGACAGAGTCTGTGCGTATCCATCCTTTGAGGCAATGCTGGCAAAAAATGAAACACCGGAATATACCAGTGTATGTCTCCTGGTAGATAAAGAAGAAATCGGCAGCGTGGGAGCAACCGGGATGCAGTCGAGATTTTTTGAAAATATGACAGCAGAAGTGATGGCAGCAGCAGGACAGTATACAGAACTTGCACTGCGTCGTGCATTGCAGAATTCCCATGTATTATCCTCTGATGTCAGTGCGGCATTTGACCCCAATTATCCGTCCGTTATGGATAAGAAAAATGCAGCATATTTTGGAAAAGGAATGGTATTTAATAAATATACCGGTTCCAGAGGAAAGTCAGGTTCTAATGATGCCAGTGCAGAATATGTTGGAAAATTGCGTGCAGTGATGGACGATGGTAATGTATTTTATCAGACTGCAGAATTAGGTAAAGTAGACCAGGGTGGCGGCGGAACCATCGCGTATATTCTGGCAAATTATGGAATGCAGGTAATTGACAGTGGTGTGGCAGTTTTAAATATGCATGCACCATGGGAGATTATCAGTAAAGCAGATTTATATGAAGCATATAAAGGATATGTAGCATTTTTGGCTTCATAGAGAAATAAAAAATGGGAGAAGCAAATTGTGAGAGAAGACTGGATAGAAGCCATTAAGACAATTGTAGATGAAAGCAGAATACGCTTGCAGGAGCCGATGAGCCGTCATACCACATTCCGGATTGGGGGCATGGCAGAGATTTTTCTGATGCCGACCATAAAAGAGGCAGTGGATGTTATCACATTGTGCAGAGCAAAGAAGATTCCGTATACGATTATAGGAAACGGAAGCAATCTTCTGGTGGGCGATAAGGGAATTCCCGGAGTGGTCATTGAATTTGGCGCAAATGCTTCTTCCATTGAAGTAAAGGAAAATATGATCCGTGCTGAAGCGGGAGCATTGCTTTCGAAGGTTGCGCACAAGGCACTGGAAGCATCCTTAGGCGGCATGGAATTTGCAGCAGGAATTCCGGGAAGCATCGGAGGTGCAGTTGTGATGAACGCCGGTGCTTATGGCGGAGAGATGAAGGATATTTTAGTATCTGCGGATCTTTTGACCAAAGATGGTGAAGTGGTAGAAGTTCCGGTAGAAGAGATTTCCTTAAGTTACAGACACAGCCGTGTTATGGAGACCGGGGAAGTAGTGCTGGGTGTAACGTTAAAATTAGTATCCGGAGAAAAAGAGAAAATTGAAGCTATCATGCAGGAACTTCGCCAGAAACGGCAGGAGAAGCAGCCATTGGAATTTCCAAGTGCAGGAAGTACTTTTAAGCGGCCGGAAGGCTATTTCGCCGGAAAGCTGATTATGGATGCCGGGTTAAGAGGCTATCGTGTGGGAGATGCCCAGGTATCTGAGAAACATTGCGGCTTTGTTATAAACCGTGGGCAGGCAACTGCAGCAGAAGTGGAAGAGCTGATGCGCAGGGTGCAGGAGAAAGTAGAACAGGAGTTTCAGGTAAGACTGGAGCCGGAAGTAAGAAGGTTAGGAGAATTTTCATGAAACTGGTAATTCTGACAGGAATGTCCGGGGCGGGAAAGAGTACAGCACTTAAGATGATGGAGGATATCGGATTTTATTGTGTCGATAATCTGCCGATTCCGCTGATTGAAAAGTTTATAGAGTTGGCAGATTTAAGAAATACCGAGCTTCAGAAGGTTGCTGTGGGTGTGGATATCCGAAGCGGACAGGCATTGGAAGATTTGCAGGATATTCTTGACCACCTGAGAGGTGAAGGAAAAGAATTTGATGTACTGTTTTTGGATGCAGAGGATGGTGTGCTGGTAAAACGTTATAAAGAAACCAGAAGAAGTCATCCACTGGCAGGAAGCGATCGTGTCGATAAAGGCATCGAAGAAGAAAGAAGAAGATTGGAATTCTTAAAGAAACAGGCAAATTACATTATAGATACCAGTCATCTTCTGACCAGAGAATTAAAAACAGAATTAAATAAAAATAATTACAAAAAAATTCGTATTTTTCCAGGAATTTCATCCGTTTCCTACCTCTCTGCGGCAACGGGAATTGCCTGGCAGGATGCAAAAATTATAAGTATCCACGGGAAAAAAGATACCGCAGAGACCAGAGCACTCGTTCTCGATGCGATCCGGCATTTTCCCAAGACGTTTCTGCTGGTTTCCGGAGTGGAGGATGTCCGGCGAATTGGATGCTGGATAGAAGAAGAAAAATTGACGAAAACCCGCATGATTGCTGGGTTTCAGCTTTCTTATGATGTAGAAAAAATCCGCGAATTACCGTGCAAAGAGGCAAAAAATACAAAAGAAGAGGGCCTGTATACCCTGTTATTATGCAATGAAAATGTGCAAAAAAGACGTCTTGTTCCAGGGATGTCCGATGAATCATTTTTGCGTGTCGTGGAAGGGGAAAAAATGGTTCCAATGACCAAGGAAGAAGTGCGTGCACTTTCCTTATGTAAACTTGGCCTGACAGAAGATGCTGTGGTATACGATGTGGGGAGTGGTACCGGATCGATTGCAGTGGAATGTGCAACGTGCAGTCCGGGGATTCGTGTGTACGCCATTGAACAAAAAGCCACAGCACAGCAGCTTCTGCGCCGGAATCTGGAAAAATTTCATCTGGCAAATGTGATTCCGGTGGATGGGAAAGCACCGGAAATATTGGAATCCCTGGAACCTCCGACACATGTATTTATTGGGGGAAGCAGTGGACGCCTTGCGGATATTCTGCATGTCATCTGGGAGAAGAATCCACGGACACGTGTGGTTGTCAATGCCATAAGTCTTGAAACCGTGGCTCAGATTACAGAACTTGCTGCAGGGAAAATGCAGACAGAAATCATACAGGTGCAGGTCAGCAGAGCAAAAACCGTGGGAACCTATCATCTGATGCAGGCTGAGAACCCCGTATATATCTGTGTGCTGACGATGGCATAATGAGGAGAGAACTATGTTACACAGTGGAATGGTACTGGCAGCGCCGCAAAGTGGCAGTGGAAAAACGACAATCACCTGTGCGTTGCTGGCAGCAATGAAAAACAGAAAACTTGCAGTTCGTGCGTTCAAAAGCGGACCAGACTATATTGATCCCATGTTTCACCGTCAGGTGATTGGTGTACCGTCGCGCAATCTGGATACGTTTTTTTCAGGGGCAGATCAGATCCGGGAACTGTATGGATATGACCGGGAGAGCTTCTCTTATTCGGTGATCGAGGGAGCCATGGGATTATACGATGGCCTAGGAGGCACACAAAAAGAGGGCTCCGCCTATCATCTGGCACAGACCCTGGATCTGCCGGTTGTGCTTGTGCTGGATGCCCGTGGGATGGGGCGCACGATGGTTGCACTTCTGGCAGGGATGTTACAGTATGACAGGGATCACCGGATCATTGGTGTGATATTAAACCGCAC
>ERZ773147.1279-NODE-1279-length-26572-cov-4.164272_pt1 | contig 26572 bp, 46 predicted proteins | sample MGYA00580851_ERZ773147 | MGnify/ENA primary metagenome ERZ773147 (study PRJEB29015, sample SAMEA2737818) | human gut metagenome | biome: human gut; feature: human-associated habitat; material: faeces | place: China | collected 2012 ... | reverse complement strand
ACAGAAGAAGCACTGCCAGAAGCGCAAGTCCCAGCAGGATTCCCAGTATGATCAATATAAACTTTATGAGGATCCACAGTATATGTAACATGCGCTCACCTGTTCTTAAAATATTCTTTTACCTGAAATGCACCTGTCTCCCCGTAAATATTCTTCACAATATCTACTGCCAGATCAATGGCTTCGTCTTTTCCCTTCGCCATACCAACAATCTCAGGACATCTGGCATAATAGCTCTTCTGGATCAGCATGTAGGACGGTACAATTTCAAGAAGATTTCCCGGATTCTCAGACAATGTGACCAGATAAACACCAAAAGCCACCCTGCCTGCGTCAATCCTCCTCCGTGCTTTTGCCGCGTCTTTGATTACAAGCCCCTTTTGCTCAAAGTACCGATAACACCAGCTGCGCCCGTCCTCGTCGACTGCCCACCAGCAGCAAGCGAACATATCAAAGCCGTAGTCGAAACTGCGGTATCTCGGCCAATGCGCCGGGATTGCAAATGGCGGCAGTGTGTGTGTCGCCAGCGAGAAGTTTTTGAAATAGCTGCCCGACAGCGCGTTCCAGTCGCCGTACCTGAAGGCCATCACCTGATCTTCCGGCATCTGAGCGAGCTGCTTTTTATACATCGGTGAGGAATTAATTAGCCAAGGGTTATCATCAACTGTTGCCGGGATGAATGTATAATCGTCAGGGTTTTCGTTCTTTTCGGGGTCTTTGTCGTCGGTAATATATTTCCGGTCGATGAAGAGCCTCTTCACCCATCTGTGGCCAACGCCGCCGGGGTTGCAGCTCAGATAAAACCTTTTTGGGAAACTGTTCGTGCCTCGAATACAGCCTTGCAGATACTGAAAAGCACGCTCTGTTATCTGCGTCGCCTCGTCAATGAAGATGCAGTCATACTCAACGCCCTGGTACTCGTTCTCTGCGCTGTCGCCGTCGTAATGCCCAAACTTGATGATTGAGCCGTTGTCGAAGGTCATCAAATGGCTTGTGCCGTTATAGGCGTACATTTCCTGCGGCACCCATTTAAGGATCGGCCGCACGAGGTTTTCTTCCAATTCGGGGTAATGGCAACGGATCATCAGGATTCGTATTCCCGGATATCTCAGGCACATCCCGACAGCTTTAAGCCGCATAACATGAGATTTGCCGCCGCCCTTTGCGCCGCCGTAGCAGATAAAGAACGATGACGCGCTCATAAACATCCGCTGCGGTTCGCTGATCTCGCCAAAGTCGAGCGTTATTGTTTTTTTCGTGCTGGTTTTTACAGCCCGCTTTTTCGCCATGTTTCCCCCAAAATGCAAAACGAGCCATAACCCAGAGAAGAACTCGTTCCCTGGACTATGGCTCATGGCCTTTTCCGACGCGCGGGGTCATGCCCTCACAAAGGCGCGTACATATTTCGTTGTGGTTGCAGGAGTCGGACTCGAACCGACGTGTCTGGGTTATGAGCCCAGTGAGCTTGCCGCTGCTCTACCCTGCAATATATCGGGGAGGCGTGGCTGAACCTCCCCTTTGTAGCTCCGGCACGGGAAGGAGATACCCAACCGGAGGCATACATCAAACCTCAAATCTTACTGGGAAATGACACTCTTTGCTGTCACAAACAACCTCGATTTTCGTTGCTGATCCACCAAGATACGCCTTTCCCAACAGTCTCCTGCATTTGGGGCACAGAAGTAAACCATCTTCTACCAAAGCTGTCCGCGGGGTTCTGATATTTTTTCTGGCCTTGCTCAAAATACGTGCCCCCTTGTTTTTCCGGTACCCCCAAGTTGTGGAAGTCGTCTCAAGTGTCTGGAAATTGTAATTATATATATATTCAGGTGTGCGTCTCTTTTTCCGCTACCCCGTTGGGGGAGGATCAACCCCGGAACGGCTACGCAAGGAGCAGCGCCCAGGCCACCCGCGCCGGGGATAATTGCACCCAGGCGGGGACGGAGACGGCTAATTGACTACGATATGTAATCACTTGCACAGAATGGCAGCTGAAACTATACACATTCGCCGCTTTGTATATCAATTTGGTTCGCATAATATGTATTGAGCGAACTTCACAGGCTTTCATCTGTCGGCGCAAGGATAACACGGTATACTCTACGTTGTCAATAGCTCTAAACGCGTTGTAGTGAATAGAATCCCGGAAACCTGCGCGCGCGAAGACAAGCCATAGAATATATAACTTTAAGCCATAGATATAAGGGATATTATAATATATACGGGGATTTGCGGTAACGTCTTTATAGCTATAGGAGATATTATAATACTAAGTGGCTGAGGCCGGGAAGAATACGTATAGTTATTATATATACTACGAGTATAGAGAACGAACTCAGAGAATTAAAGGGAATGGGAGAATTTGCGAGTTAACAGAGTATTAAAGAGATTTAAAGAGATTTTAAGACATCGAAAAAGGGCATAAAAAAAGACGGGGAATTTCTCCCCGTCTAAATAGTGTTGTTTAATCAGTCTTCGAGCGACTTTTGAAGATTATCAAGGATCTTTTTCATCTTCTCGGTGCGCTTCTTCTCGTCCTGTTCGGTTTCTGCATCTTTAAGAGCGTCGAGAACGAACCTTAAAAACGCTTTAAACTGACTGTCAGTCTGTCCCATTGTTTCACCCCCTTTTCATATATTCCCGGCAGCAGCTCAAAACAAATGCCTGTACACTCTGCCCGGCCTCGGCGGCTGCTTGCCTGATCTGCTGGCCGTCCTCTTTCGGCAGTCTAAGCATTATATTGTCGCGCGTTGCCTGATACCTTTTTACTGCGGCTTTCTCCGCTTCTGTACTCACGGCCTCACCTCCACGGCTTTATTATAACCGATGTGCCGATGTGAGTAAACTCAAAAAATGCACAGAAATATGAGTTAACTTTTGTGCAACCTGTCAGCTTGACATGTGAGTTAACTCAGAGTATCATAAAGGCACATCGACCGAGGACGACAGGCTCAGAGATAAGGAGACAAGAAACATGAAATACTTCACCAACATTAAGACCCTTGACGATCTCAAGAAAGAATATAGACGGCTTGTGATGCTGAACCATCCCGACAGGGGCGGCGATCTTGAGACGATGAAGATCATCAATCTTGAGTATGAGCAGAAGCACGAAGAGTTGAAGCACGCTTGGAACAGCACCCACGGTGAAGATCAGCAGTGCACCGAAGCCCCGGAAGAGTTCCGCGAGATTCTGGAAAAGCTGCTGAAGCTTGACGGGCTGGAAATAGAGCTGTGCGGCTGCTGGCTCTGGATCGGCGGCAATACCAGAGAGCACAAAGAAGAGTTGAAAGCCGCCGGTTGCCGTTGGAGTAACAACAAGAAGATGTGGTACTGGCACCACATCGAAGAGGGCAGCAAGTGGCACCGCGGCAAGCGCACAATGTCGGAGATTCGCACGAAGTACGGCTCTCAGGTATTCACCGCTGACGGTGAAACTACGGGTTACACAAGAATAGGGACGACGGCATAAGCCGCGCCCCACCGATTGAAAGGAGATTTGAGAAATGAAGTTCCATTGCATAATCAAGAATAAGCGCACAGGACAGTGCGATGCGCTCATAACCTTTGCCCCGCTTGCGGCTGGTTCAATCATCAAATGGGGCGCAGACGACAACAACCCGGACGGGCTCGCCGTTTGGATCGTCATTGACTGTTTCGCTGCATAATATACAACCCGCCCCGGAGGTCACGAGGGTAGAAAGGAGAATATCATGTGGAACGCTGTTGCGGAGTATGCGGACGGGACGAGAATTGAAGAAAACTTCTTTTACAACGAAGATGGAAACTATTGTGCAGAGTGTGAGCGGCAATACGAGCTTGAGGAGTGGCTGCTTGGCCAGCACGAAGATTGCATTTTTTACAGCGTGTGCTACGTAGAAGATTAAATAATCAAGCCGAAGGGCGGCTAAACCGCCCAGAAAGGGAAACCATGAGTTACATAGACGAATTATTCACCCGCTACGGTAATCCGAGCGAAGAAGCAGATATAAAAATCTGGGGATGGTTGAAGCGCCCGGACACCTGCGCCAGCTTCGACGATGTGCGCAGCTATGACGACAAAGCCGCCCGGTTAATTGCAGATTGCAAGCACTTGATCGCTCAGCTCATAGAGTACCGGCAGGATTTAGCCGCCAGATACAACGCGCTTGCCACTATGCCGAGTAAAGACAGCGTCAAACTTGAGCGCTACAACGGTTACAACGGCATAACATACTACATCCGGCATTTCACAGAGTATGAGGACGGAACAAAGGTTGAAACGGCAACAGAGAGTTTCCCCGGCAAGGAGAGACACGCGGCAATAAAGCGCTTCGAGGAATTGAAGAAAGCGCGCCCCGGCATTGAATACATCAAGGACATAAAGAAAAAATCATGGGAAAGGTGAGTCGGTACTACTCCGGCTCACTTGCTTTTTGTGCAAAAGTCTGTTATTATCTGGGCGGTGATGCCGGTTGAATAATGCACAGCGCAACAGAGACATTGAAAGATTTTTGCAGGCGCCGTTTCCGCCTTGGCTCATTGACGGTGCCATATCGCAAGCCAACTTAACAGCGCGAGAAGCTGACGCCGTAAGGCTTTGCGGTCGTCAAGACCTCACGCGCGAAAAAGCCGCCGAAGTCCTCGACGTCTCCCGGAACGGCCTGCAAAATTGGTATGATTCCGGCATGGGTAAATTATATTCCGCTTGGTCTGGCCAACCTTGGTATGAAAGACTCAAGCAATAAAGTTGTGTAAATATTGTGCGTCTGATTGATTTTATCAGGCGCACTTTTTTTGTACGCTCTTGTCAGAAAGTCTGGAGCGCTACGGACGAACAAAATTTTAATGACAGGAGGAAAACATGGAATACGCAAGTAAAGCCACTGGCGACGCCGGTCTTACTACCGGCATAATCGGCACCGCGCTTGGTGCTCTCAACTCTGGCCTTTTCAATGGCGGTCTCGGCGGTCTCTTCGGCGGCGGTAACGCTGCGGCTGATCTTTCCGGTATGGCCGCGGGCGCAGCTCTCGCCGCTGCTCTCGGAGCGGGCGGACGTTGCAGCGAGGACAAGTCCGTCAGCCGCTACGAGCTCGGTCTCGTCCAGGAAAACGCCATTCTCAAGGCGCAGTCTGACGTTGATAAGAAGCTCGTTGACGTGTACAACAGCATCAACGGCCAGGTCGGGGCGCTGAAGGATCGCTTCAACGACTTCGAGAAACAGCAGCTCGTTTACAACGGCGTCAATAACGCCGCTGTCAGCGTGCTTCAGTCTCAGGTCGCGGCTCTCATGGGTCTTACTAAGACCGTCATTCCTAACGGGAACGTCTGCCCCGGCTGGGGTGACGTCAAGGTTCAGATCGTGACGCCCGCCGCCGGTGCGACCACCTAAGCCATAGCAAACCGGGGGAGGCGTACGCCTCCCCTGCTGTAATGAAAGGATTTGAAACATGGTCAGTATAGACAGAGTCCAAGCCGGGGTTGCCCGGTATCTTGATACAGAGATCATCGCAAAGATGTCCGGCGTAAATAAATGGCTGGTTGCGGCTGCGGCGTCGGCTTACGTCTCAGACGCTCCGGAACTGCTCCGGAAGCTGAGCAAAAACAAAGCCTTTGCCGCGCTGAATCTTATCGACGAAGCCGGTAACGTTGATATCGACAAGGTGTACCAGCACTTGAAGCCGATAGCGGCGAAATGCTCCGCACCTATCACGTTGCCCGTTGTGGGCACTCTGACGTTTACGGAGCAGGATGTAGACAGTTTATATACCCACATCATGCAAAGTTGATTGTGGGCGATTCTGAGAGGTTAAACACATGAATAAAGAGTATATCACCGACTACAAAGCGCGTCTTGAAAAGGGATTAGCCGAATTTATGGAGCTGCCCATCACCGAGCGCTCCGCTGAGGCGGTAAAGAGTATGATTGAATGCCTGGACGCTGTCGAGCATCTGGAGCACTGCGGACATCATGCCGAAGCGCTGACACACGAAGATGTCATGCACTGGTACGCCAAGATGCAGAACGATGACGGCACGACCGGCGGGCACTGGACAGTTGACCAGACAAACGCCGTTGCCGCCGCACTCGGCGTGAAGTTCGAGCACATATCCGAATGGTGTTGGAATGCCGCCATGAACATGATGTTCTCGGACTACTACAACACTGCCATGAAATTCGGCGTAGCTACTCCGGAATTTTTCGGAGAGCTTGCAAAAGAATTTCTGTTCGATAAGGACGGCCCCGATCCGAAAGAAAAACTTTCGGCGTACTATCACAGCATAGTTGCGCGTTCGTAAATCCGTTCGTAAAATTGCACCTTAATTCCCCGATAGAACTATCAGAAATGAGATAAATATATCGTGATTCCGATAGCGTCAAAATCCCGTAAACCATTGAAATATAAAGAAAATCCCGTAGTCTCAATGACTACGGGATTTCTGGTTAGATGGTGGACGATACAAGACTCGAACTTGTGACACAAAGCACAAACCCATTGAAAAATCAGGGATATTTTCACTCGTTCGTAAATTCGTTCGTAAATTCTCCGTTTATGATCTTCGTGAAACGTTCGTCGACTTTCTTGTCTGCCTCTTTCCGGCTCGCTGTAAATGCGTGGGTGTAGGTTTGCTTCATGGTGTAGTCTGTCTTCCAGCCGCCGCGTTCCTGCGCTACTGGGGTAGGAATATTGAGGTCTGCCATGAGTGATGCGTTAACGTGTCGGAGGGCATGAAAGTTCATCGGAGGGAGTCCGGCCTTTTCCATGCACTTATGAAAGCGCGCGTTGACTGCCCGGCTTGTCCTCGGCTCTATAACATCCCCGCTGACCTTGTTAATCAGTCCTTGAATATACGGGGGAATGTCCAAGACGCGCGGGCGCTCCTCTTCCTTTGCACCCTCTTTGCGGACAGGCTTGCCCTTTACATCAACGACCGTCTCGACAATGTACAGCTGCCCGTTTCTTACAGACTTAGACTTGGTTAAGCCGCGTATCTCGGAGATAGACAGAGAGAGCCACATAGCCAACAGGCACGGCAATTCTATATCCGTCCCTGCTATGGCGGGGAATATTTGTTCTGGCGGCAGTATCGTCTTGAATTTACGCTGTACCTCTGCTTTCTTAACTGTCACTCTGGGAGCGCCGTTAGAATATGCGTTCACGACTGTAAGCACCAGATTCAGAGCGTCGTTTACTGTTTTCGGCGAGAGCGTGCCACCCTTGCGTGATTTTTTCGCAAGCTCTTTTTGCTTTGCTTCGTTCAGCTTTTCTTCCGTAACTGCGCTCAAGCGCAACTGCATAAGGCTTTCAAACCGTTTGTCGCGGATGTATTCGTACTGTTCTTTGCTCCGCGCTTTAAGTTCGCTTGAGTGCTGGGTGATATATTTGGTGATCGCGTCAGCAACAGTTATGTCCTCTGGCTTTTTCCTCGCCTCAAGGAAACCGGCGCGTATGGCCTTGGCCTTGATGATGCACTCCTCGGCGGTGTCCTCTGTCGTGCTCCATCCCTCGGCTTTCAGCTCGATGTTCCACTTGCCGGACTTGAGCTGCCGGGGCTTGGGGACTTTTATTTCGTCCTTCTTCTTCCGTTCACGAAGCTGCTTTTCGCCGCACCAACAGCAAAATATTGAGTTGTCGGGTATGTCCCTCTTGCAAATTTTACACTTCATAAGATTCTCCGAAAGCAAAAAGCGCCGGATGTCTCCGACGCTTTTACGTGGTCTCAGGCAGGGCGGCGTGTCCTGCATCTCAGGTTCCTGTAAACAGGAGTGTCGGGAGCCTTTCCGACCTCTGAAACCACTTGTATAGAATATACTTCTTACACTTAAAATATACTATTTCTCACATTAAAAGTCAAGTGGTTTTAAGCGTCCGCTTTTTATTCTGTTTTCAAACTTGGCGTTGCTGATGGCATAGACGCTGGCAACATAAAGATAGCCTTTCTTTTTATCCAGCTTGACACACACCATTTCATTTTTTGCCAGGCACTTCACCAGTTCTACACTGTCAGGCTTTTTGGGATGACGCCCTATGTACTCCGGTTCTGCGATGATTAACGCGACATCTTCCAGCAAGTCTATTTCTGTCGGGTGATGTTTCTCGACGTGCACTCTTAAACCTGCTGACTGATATATGTTTCCGCACGGCAAACTCTGTCCTGTCATCAGGTTAAAAAGCTCTATATATTTCCCTACAATCTCCATCATGTTAAGATACCGCTAAATTCTTTCTTATTCAGTTCGTCATAATGCATAGAAATGTGAGTTTCGCCTTGCTTTTTCATAACAACAGCAGTAATATATATATATATATATATATAGGGTAATAAAAATATTGATAAAGAGATAATGCGGCGCATCACGCGGAAAGGTCGTTTTAAATGATATGTACCCCAAGGCTCGGCGGGCATGATAAGCCCCCTCCGACTTCGCAGCTCAGACAGCGTGCAACAATGCTCGTGTTCCAAGCGTCAGACGCAGAACTCGATCTAATCATCGACTATGCACAGCGTGTACTTAACGTCCAAGCAGTTTCAATAGCGCGTCCAACTGTTCGTCGTTCATTGCCTCAATAAGATTTAGCGCCCTGCGCCGCTTTGCATCCAGCCCATCACCGTTTTCGGTGGTGGGCTTCTTTTTTTCGTCGCTGTTGCCTATTAAGTATTCAGGCGTAGTGCCAAGGGCAGACGCGAACGTCTCAACAACCGATTCCGGTATGTCAATGTTGTACTTCTTCGCGTCTCTCAAATAATATCTCGACTTGTCAGCAATCCGGCACAAATGGCTTTTGGTTATTCCGGTTTCTGCAACAAGTGCGTCAAATCTGTCAAAATTGATGTGCATGATACTTTCCTCTCTCGGGTGAGCCTGTTCGGCGATTCTTAGTTATAAAGTGCCCTATAATATTCTATCAAGTTATTTACTGAATCTTGCGTAGTGACTTTTTCCGAAATGATTTTCTCAGATATCTCGTCTAAATTATCCGCTGGTAAGTAATCTTTTATAGCGTCGTACACGCTGCAAAAATAAATCGCAGTCACCGGGCAATCATAACCCATCTCATGCGCGTAGTAGCCTACAATATAGCCGCCCTGCGCCGCCCACTCTATGTATGCAGTCTTTTGGTATAGTTCTTGTTTCACGTCTTTGAGTTGCTCTTCGGCGCGGGCGTCAGCTTCAGCGTCTATGTAGTTTTCAAGTGCAGTTTGCCCATACGTGAAACCCTTATACCCCGCATAGACGAGTATCAAGACGATTAAGATTATAGAAATTGCTTTCCAAGAAATTAACGGCCTGTCTTTTTCTTCCATTTTGTTTCTCCTCAATCCCAATAGTATTCATTAAGCTCTGAATATACGTTCTCAAATAGCCAACTATAGTAAGCCATGAAATCATCATATGACGTTCCGATTTCCTCCGCGAAATCCTCCGGTGGAACAAAATATGAATACACTTCGTCCACTGTACGGCTTAATTCATCTTCGTATTCTTCCCTTGCCCATTCGTATTCCGTTGAAGCTTCGTTGTAGCCGTCAGTCTTGCCGTTTTCGTATCCGTTGTCATACCCATCTTCAAACCCATAGTCATAATCTCCGCTACACGCAGAGAATAGCAGCGCTATTGTTGCCATAGTCAGTGTTAAAAATCTTTTCATAACCCATAGCCCCCATATAAATTTGCACAGTTTTCGGGCTGTGCATTTGTTTATTCTTCCAATTCTCAAAAACGTGGGTATTTAAGCTTGCAATAACCATATTTGTGAGATATAATCTAATCGTCCTCGGTGGTCGGGAGAGTCCCGATATATCTGGTGAACCCTGTCGGCGGTGCTTTCACCGACAAAGCCCAACCATTATTTCTCCCGGTGCGGATATAGCTTGCCTGTCAGATGGGTGTCTCGTATAGGCAAGCGCGTCAAAGCACAACGCATAAATCCCTGTGTTCTCACTCGCAGTTATGGTTTCTGCATATCCACGCATTGAACAGCCGGATGGGTGTCTCCGGCTCCGGGTACGGGAGTTTTTATGGCAGCCCCAAGCATTGATGAAACCATCTCGCCCGTAGGCTCCACCCCCTTTCAAGACCGCAAGCGGTCGGGATAACTGATTACCGAGGACAACCCCATTTAGGAGAACAGTCTATGAAGAAGATTGCAAAGGAAATTGAATATTTCCGTGAAGTGCTCAACGAGAAGCGTTGCGCCGATCGTAATGAACGTCTTTATTATTTCAAATCTATAATTGAGTTTTCTCTCGGCGTTCTTCTCGGCCATTTCCTCGGCCTTTTTCTTTTCTGACTGAGCCTTGGCAAATTTGAAACAAGCACCGCCGGGAGACAGAGCGGCTTGCGTCGCTCCGTCCGGTTCAACTGAACAGCTCTTTAGCAGTGCGGTTCAGCTTTACAACCCAGTGTCCATGACAGTATCTGAGACGTGCCATAGGACGGTTAAGGTTGAATATCTTGAACATCCCGTTACCTCCTTAATAAGAATAGCCGTTTATCTCATTAAGGCGTAACCGCGATGTCTCCCGGCAGTGTTTGCATAGGTCAGCGGATAGACTTCCCCCGCTGACACATCCCCGCCCCGGCGAACCGGGGCAAGCATGAGCCGTGGGATGTGCTATTTGATTGGTGGCACTTTCAAATTATCACGTCCCGGCTCATGTGTCAATAATAAATCTCACAATTACGAGAAAGGAGGAGCATGAGCAACAGAACCGCTAAGACAGGATCAGCCGTTTCCACCCGGCAAGCGGCTGCGTTCAAGGCAAAGCGTAAAGCCGCCGGGTATTCTCAAGAAGAAGTAGCCGCTACGTTCGGTATCTCGCATACAACGGTTTGCGGTTGGGAAAAGGGCAAGTGGCTGCCCCGGCTTGAGACCATCGCCAGACTTGCAGAACTCTACGGATGCAAAGTCGACGATCTGCTTGACCCCCATGCGTAGACATCCGGCGTCGGTCATACCGCAGAAGCGCATCTTTGAATGCTCCGCCTGTGGTTGCCGTTCACCCGCTACAAAATGGCGCGGTCAGACGCACCCCGGCCATGTAAAGACAATGTACTGCTACAAGTGCCGGAAAGAAACAGACCACATTCAGGTTGAATGAAAGGAGAGACCGCAATGTCCCGCGTGAAACTCGGCAAGCCCCCGGCAGATGATGTTATGGGGCTGTTCCTTGAACGCAAGCGAGCTCTTAAATTGACTAATGCCGATATGGCAAAGTATCTCGGATGCAGCAGTGCCAAGTTTTCAAGGCTGCTGGACACGAATACCGTCAATTGGAAGCTCTGCGACATATTCAAGCTCGCAAAGGCTCTCGGCATTGAGAAAGAAAAAATCAGGGCTGCGATATGAGCCCATGCAAAAACTGTGAGCTGCGCCGCATCGGTTGTCATGCAGACTGCCCGGCGGGCAAAGCGCAGGAACGCGAGAACGCAGCTAAAAGAGAGCATCTGCGAAACCACAATTATTCAAGCGCCGAGGATTTCCTATACCGGAGCGCTGAGAAAAGGAGAAGAAAGTAATGGATAGTGTATTAGGCTGGCTGACGGTCACTGCCGGGGTGTTCTACTTCTTCGGTGTGCTCTTCCGTCAGGGGGTGTTTGAGCTGGAGGAGCGCAGCGCGGCGAGTGAAAGAGCATGGCAGGAGGCCGGGAAATGAGCATTGAAACATTAAGTGTCCTGATCGTCGGCGCTCTCGCGTTGGTGCTGGTTGCCGTGATCGTCTATCTCGACTTAATCACAGAGCGCGCCAATGAGATACGCGAGATTGCGCAGTCTTACGGCTGGGCGGAAATGGACAAGGTTCGCAAGCTTGACGGCAAGCGCTACGAACCGGCACCGGCCGCGATGGATGCTCAGTATTTCACCATGCCGGACGGGACTACCGTCCGCAGGAGGTAAACCATGAGCCAGATAGACGACGCGCCGGACATCCGTGAGGCGCTCTGCACCGGTTATCCGTCCGGTACACAGTGCGTGTGCCCCAAATGCGGCGAGGATATCGGCGATTACATCTACACCACCGACGACGGCGATATGTGCGGCGAGTGCTTTGCCGAGTATATGAAAGACTGCTTGGAGACTAACCCACAGCTCTTTGCCGAGGCGTTCGGTATTGCTTACCGGTACACGGGGTGACGACATGGCAAATCTGGTTTTCTTCGATCAGTCGCATACCTATGAGGTCGACGGTGAACCCGTCCCCAGCGTATCAGAAGTCACACGTTTCATGTCCCGCGAGATATACGGAGATATCACCCAATTCCAGCTCGACAACGCCGCAGAGCGCGGCACAGCCGTACATAAGGCGCTTGAAGTGCTCGACAAGTACAGTGAAGTTGAAGCCTCTGAGGATATCGTACCCTATATCAAAGCTTACCTTGCGTTCCGCAAAGACCATCCCACGGAGTGGAAGAAGATAGAGTACGCAGTCTGTCACCCGGACAAGCTATACGCCGGTACACTCGACCGGTACGGCACCGTCGACGGTATACCGACTCTGCTTGACTTCAAAACCACTTCCAACATTGACCCAGCACACCGGCATTTATATACCGCGGCGCAAAACCTGTACCGTCGTGCGCTGCCCGATGATATGCCGGTCGAGCAGATACTCATACTCCAGCTTAAAAAAGACGGTACGTACAAGCTGTTCAATCTGGATATAGACGACAAACTGGCCGACGCCTGCCTCGCCCTACATCTGGCATTGAAGAAGAAAAAACGTAAAAGAAAGGATAGTGCAAATGATAACAGCTAAAAACGGTGAAATTCGCGCTGAGGGTTCTGTACGTGAGCTCTTGACTGATACTGCCGGAATTGTCAGCGCGGTAAAATCGGCTCTTGTCAACGCCGGTACCCCCGAAATGGTCGCGTTCGATCTGCTGACGCGCACTGCGCTTGTAGGGTTTGGTGCAGAGGGCGAAGTAAAAGAGTTCTCCGCTGTGGGGGTAGCACCGTGGATGAAGTAAAAGAAGCTCCGCAGCAGGAGCAGGAATCCACCGCGCTCACAGCGCCCGCCGGGCAAGTGCCCACAATCTGGAACGACACAAAGATGATGTCGCAGGGGATCAAGATGGCAAAGATTCTTGCGACGTCAGACCTTGTTCCGGAGCAGACATACAAGAACAAACCGGCAAACTGCCTTATCGCTCTTGACCTTGCGAACCGCATGAGTTTCCCCCCACTGCTCGTTATGAAGCATCTGTACATAGTCAAGGGAAAGCCCGCATGGAGCGGTAAGTTCTGTATCAGCATCATAAATTCGTGCGGGCTGTTCTCTCCGTTGGAGTTCATCACCACGGAAAAGGGCTGCTATGCGCAGGCTACAAGGCTTTCGACCGGAAAACTCTGCGTCGGGCCCGAAGTCACATGGGATATGGTCAAGGCCGAGGGATGGCTTGACAAGTCCGGTTCAAAATGGAAAACCATGCCGGACGTGATGTTCAAGTACCGCGCAGCTTCGTTTTTTGCCGGTACGTTCTGCCCCGAAAAGCTTGAGGGCATACCCACTGTCGAGGAGATGCAGGACGTCAACGGCTACGAAGAAGTCCCCACCCCTGAAAAGGTCATTATCACACTGGAGGATTAAATCTTGGTCGAAATCAAAAAAGGCGAAACCTATACCGCCTCAATGGTGCGTAAAGGTGAGGGCACTAACGGCGCTTGGGAACTGCTCAAAATCAAGAATGGCCGCGACTATATGAACATCTGGCCGCAGGGCGGTCAGACCGGCATTGAGGAGGGCGGCACATTCAGGATCGTGGAAGTCGAATCCGTGAAGCTGTCAAAGCGCGAGTATCGCGGCGAATGGATTTCCGAGGTCAATGTGAACGCCAAAGTCGAGAAGTGCATGAACTATGAGGAATATACCGGCGACTACGGGGATGACCCCTTTGCCGGTATGGGTGTCAGCGACGAACTGCCGCTGTAAGAGCAGCTAAGGGGCTTCCCTCAAAGAAGCCCCGCCCCCACGCAGGAGGTCATTATGTCAGGTAAACCAAAGGCAGGGATATCTTACGCCGGATGGAATACCGACATCTTCGAGAACGACACAAAAATCGACGAGCTTATTGACGCTCAAGGATGGATAGGATTTTCCATTTACTTTTACCTGTGTCAACGAGCTTATGCGTCTGATGGCTATTTTTATCGGTGGAACTATGCCAATGCGGCCACTACGGCACGTAGAATGGGCGGTGGTATTAGAGCCGAGACTATCAAAGCGGTAGTCGCAACATGCTTACAAATTGGACTATTCGAAAGAAGTCTGTTTGATAGGGTTGGAGTGTTGACGAGTAAAGGCATTCAGCGCCGTTATATGGAGGCTATACAAAAGCGTTCATATAAGCGTGTCGATCATAATATCTGGCTCTTGAACGTTGAAGAAAGTAAGGGCTTGGATGTTTGTTCCCTAAATGGCGATTCTCTCCCCGAAGATGGCGATTTTCTCCCCGAGGATGACCCTAAAAGTAAATCAAATAAAAGTAAATTATATCAAAGTAAATCAAAGGAAACTACGCCCTACGCGGGCGGCGCTGATGATTTATTGCTAAAAAGAGAAATTGAGGAAGCTTATGAAGAGTGGCTCGATATGCTGAGAGACAAAGGCGCAGAGCCTCAAGCCGGTGACACGCTGGACGCAGTTCTGGAATATGCACGCAGCGCAGCTATCCCGGCAACTGTGGCGTCGGTACTTCGGCTTTATACCAGCCGCGGGCAGATGAATATAGGTTTCCTAAGTGCCAAAAGGAGATGACTTATTGACATACATAGGTATAGACCCCGGTGCAAAAGGCGGGCTTGCAGTGATCCGCGACGGCGGCATAACCGTTGCCCCCTATGAGAAGAGCCGGTACATAGAAATTCTGTCCCGCGTCCCGCCTGATTCGGTGTGCTGCCTTGAGCATGTTCACGCAATGCCCGGACAGGGCGTTACGAGCATGTTTAGCTTCGGGCAGACCTTTGGATGGGTGCAGGGAGTGCTTGAGGCAATGGGCATATCCTACGAGCTCGTACAGCCTCAGAAGTGGAAAAAGGAATTTTCCATTACCGGAGACAAAAACAGCTCGATCATGGTGTGCAAGCGGCTTTTCCCCGGAGTGTCGCTGCTGCCGACAGAAAGATGCAGAAAAGATAACGACGGCATGGCAGAGGCTCTGCTCATGGCCGAATACGCCAAAAGGCGACTTTGAAAAGGAGAAGAAAATGAACGAGAAGATAGTAACCAGTCAGGCGGGCTTGCTCGGCAAGATGATTGCAAAGCGTCTGAATCGTTGCAAGACAGCAGACCCGGAGACGGGCGAGATCGTATAACGCAGATGGACAAAGAAGAAACTGCAATGGAGCGGCTGCGGCTGGCGTCGGATATGTCGCTGCGCCTGTATCACCGTCCGCTGCTGCTGACTGACAGCGGCGGCAAGGATAGCGCCGTGATCTGCAAGCTTGCGGAGAACGCAGGGATTCCCTTTGATATCGCCCACTCTCACACGACCGCGGACGCGCCCGAGACTGTCTATCATGTCCGTAAACGCGCCCAGGAATACGAACTCAAAGGCGTTAGCTATACGATCCATTACCCCACGTATAAGGGCGAGCCTACAAGTATGTGGAAGCTCATACCAATTAAGCTTATGCCACCGACACGGTTAGCCCGTTACTGCTGCGCAGTACTCAAGGAGACAACAGGCCGCAACAGGTTCATGGCGACCGGTGTGCGCTGGGCGGAGAGCACAGCACGGAAGAATAATCGCAGCAGCCTTGAAATAATCCACGCAGATCGGAAGAAGTCCATGCTGCTGAACAACGATAACGATGAAGATAGGCGGCTCTTTGAGACATGCACGCTCAAGGGCAAGCGTGTCTGCAATCCTATCATCGACTGGCAGGAATCCGACGTGTGGGACTACCTCACAGATCAGCACGTCAAATGCAATCCGTTGTACTGCGAGGGCTGGCACCGCGTGGGCTGTGTCGGTTGCCCGATGGCGGCCAAGGCACGGTATAGAGAGTTTGCCCAATATCCCAAGTACAGACAGATGTACATCAATGCGTTTGACCGCATGCTCGCGGAGCGACAGCGCCGCGGAAAGATGGACGGCTCATGGAGTATGGGTACTACTGGCGTTGATGTATTCCACTGGTGGATGGAGGACGGCGTTCTGCCGGGGCAGTTCGAGATTGAGGAGGATGAACCGTGACCAACATTAACGCTGATGTGCTGGCGATCAACTCAGTGCGCGGCGATGAATACTTCACGCTTGAGAAAGACGTTCGCATTATCGCAGACAATCTCATCCCGGATCTGAATATCTGGTGTCCGTTCGATACAGAGGAGAGCCACTTTCCGCACGTGCTGCGGGAGTACGGCCACACCGTGACAGCAACGAGCAGTGACTTCTTCACAACGGAGCCGCCGCCCGGCTGCAATGCTGTTGTCAGCAACCCGCCGTTCAGCCGCAAGAAAGAAGTCCTCCGGCATCTGAAGGATTTGAATTTGCCGTTCGCGTTGATCTTGCCTTTCCTGTTCCTGAATGATGGCGTACCGCTTGACTATGGACACCAGATCATACTCTTCCGGAAGCGGGTGCACTTTATAATCCCGGAGATCGGAGAGCTCAACAAGCCCCGCACCAACTGCTTTGTGTTATCTAACGGAATACTCAAGAACGATTTTACGATAGTGAGGAAATGACAGACTATGAACGAAGCCAATGTTAACTATCTCCCGGATGTGGAGTTTCGAGGCCATATCAGCGATACGGACAACTGCGTTTGCTCCGGCTGTCACAAGACGGACTTCGTCCTTAAACTAATAGTACCGGAGACAAAATATCACGATGGTAAGCGCCTTTCAACGAAGTATCACGAATACTGGATCTGCGATGACTGCGTTGAAAAACTCGCGCGGTGTTACGGCGCAGTGGCAAAGGAAGTAAGGGAAAAAAGGAGAGCACTATATGACTGAATACATAGAGGTCACAAAAATATTGGAGTATCTCGACGTTATGATTAGTGCCCTATCCTATCCGCTTAGCGAGTTAGGAGAGGAAGCAAAAGCTTATATTGAGGGCTTCAAAGAAGCGCGGTCTGTCGTTGAGCGATTTCCCGCTGCTGATGTCGCGCCTGCGATACACGCGCACTGGGCTCAAACTTCCAAAGGGGTAATATACTGCTCCAATTGTGGCGCTGTATGCGGAATAGGGGCGCACATAGAGGAAGTAACGGAAGATCATTATTTTTGCTATTACTGCGGGGCGAAAATGGACGAGGAGGAAGGCAAAGATGAATGAATACGTAGAGCGGGACAAATTCCTTGAAGCCGTCGGAGAACGAAACCAGAATTCTTGCGATGGGAAATTGACTTACCAGCAGCTGAAAGAAATGGTTGAAAATTTTCCGACAGCTGATGTCGTGGAAGTAACCCGCTGCAAGGACTGCCGGCATCACTCCGCAGCCGCCGGGGTATGCAATCTGTATTTACACTTCTCGGTTGGGGTAACAGCTAACGATTATTGCAGCTTCGGAGAAAGGAGAACGGTATGAGCGAACTAACCTATATGGACTGTTGGAACTTCGTGGCACCGCTTATCCCGGTTACGGATGATCTGACAATGGAAATTTATGTGATGGTGTTCAACGCCTTGAAAAAGGCGGAGGAACACAGAAAGGATGACAACAGAAATGATAGCGTATGAATGTCGTTGGAATCAGGATGAAATCTGCACTAATGCAGACTGCCCCATGTGCTGTGATTTCTGCCCCGTGCCGGACACGCCGGACGTCTGCAAGCACGAGGACAGATACGAGTTAACGTACGCAGAGTAACGGGATAAAGGAGAAAGGAAAATAACATGAGACTTACGACAGATACTCCACAAGGTAATTTGGAACAGTCGCTGAATCTGTTCTATGCCAAAGACGGTGAAACGTGGGTGCGCGGATACGGGGAGCACGGCGCAGACATAACCCTACTTGATTTGACACGAAAGCTTATATGCCGATATATGGAACCAGACGAGATTCCGGAAACCATGTCTGATGAGGATGTTATGTTTGCAATGGTGGATTGGCTGTATGACGGAACCGATAGCATGGAGGGCGTGTTAGCACTTCTCTATCTTGCGGGGTGGGTATGCGCGGAGCTGCGCGAATGCCTCAAACGGTTCGAGGATAAGGAGAACGCCAATGCCTGACATATTGAAATCGCAGTGGAGAAGAGCTCGGAAGCGTCATGTATGCTCCTTCTGCAACCAGTACATAGAACTGGGGGAAAGGTACAAATATGACACCATCGTCTACGAAGGAAGCGTGTACGACTGGTTTTCACATGAGAAGTGCGACTTCCTCGCTAACGAACTTTGGGGATACGTTGATCCGGATGATGGCGGGATGTCGGCTGACGATTTTCAGGAGGCATGCCAGGATTTCTGCTTTCACTTTGTCTGTCCTAATTGTGAGCATTGGGACAGAGAAAATCGCGAGTGCACTGCAGATGACTGTTGCTGCACCGATAAAGCTTACGAGACGCTGAAAAAGTACGAACTTTATATGACTAGAGAAAGCGGTTTCATTGGTTGGAAACTTAGACCGAGAAAGGATGCCGAAGCTAATGGACAAACTTAGACCGTGCCCGTTTTGCGGCGGACAGGCAGATATAAGCATCGATCCTGACGCGGTCGTAGATACGGAAGGACGACACTGGGCGTACACTGTGGTATGCAATAAGTGCTGCGCAACATCCGGGCTTACATATCTTCCTGAAAAAGCAAGTAAAGCATGGAACAGGAGAACCGTCCATGAGTAAAAGCGGATTGCTCGCCCGGCAGAAGGCCGAACGCGAGCTATGGACGATCAAGGTAATCGCCTACACTGAGCAGCAGACGCTTGATGCGGTCTGCCTTGCGCTTGCTGAGGGCTTCGGTTTCGGCGAAGAACGGTTGAAGCGCTTCCACGACGCTTTTAACGCCAAGTACACGGAAATCCGAGAACTGGAAAAACGCGACACCAAAGACAACGAATATGCCATAGCCAAGCAAGAGGCCGCGCTTAAAGCGGCTTGCGGCAAATACTATTCACCGCGTGAGGTAAGATATGATATCAAAATCGTCACCAGAGACGGCAAACAACACAAGCTGTGAGGAGCTGTACATAGCGAATGAGAAGCTTGCAAGAAAATGTCTGCTCCGGTTCTTCCCAACGCTTGCTAACGACGAAGATGTTTTGCAGACGGCGCGAATGGCGCTATGGCGGGCTTGCCAAGACTTCAAGCCGGGGAAATGGCAGTTATCTACTCTCGCGTACACGTACATCCGGCGAGACATAATCAAGGAATGGCGCAACTCGAAGCGCACGAAAAGAGCGCAGGAAACGATCTCTCTCAGCACACCGATACACGACAAGTCCGGTAACGAGTATGAGCTTGAAGAAGTCCTGCCTGGGGCAAAAAACGTGGACTGGTGCGACAGCAAAGCTTGGTGGGATAGTCTGACCGACAGGCAGCGTGAAATCTTGCGGTATCGCTACGACGGCAAAACATACCGAGAGATAGCCGAGATATTAGGCTACTCCCACACGCTCATCGAGAACGAAGTACGCATAGCACATAAAGAAGCAAAAAGATATTTATGAGGTAAAACAAATGAAAATTGTAATCGACCCCGGCGCCTACCTGCCGGAACGTGCGCACGATCTTGACGCGGGATATGATCTGCGCTCACCTATAAGGGCTTATGTCCCGCCGTACAGCAGCGCCGTCATTGATACCGGCGTACATATCGAGATACCGGAGGGCTATGTCGGTATGCTCAAGAGCAAGTCCGGGCTGAACGTCAAGCACGACATAACCAGCGAGGGGGTTATAGACAGCGGTTACACGGGGAGCATCTGCGTCAAGCTCTATAACCACGGTCAGAACGCTTATGAAGTCAACAAGGGCGACAAGATCAGCCAGCTTGTGATTATGCCAATCTTCACCCCGGCGCTTGAGCTTGTAGAATGCCTTGACAGCACCGAACGCGGAGACGGCGGCTTTGGCTCGACTGGCCGCTGATAGGAGCACCGGCAAATGAGTACCCTTGTTGACGAGACAGGAAAAACGTATGGCCCGTATACGGTAATAGGCCGGGCGTGTCTCCCCCGCAGAAATGCGCACTGGAAGTGCCGGTGTGAATGCGGTCAAATAGATATCATCGCCGGGAATAATCTCCGTGCCGGGAAATATGCGATGTCATGCCCTCATAATGCTCAGGTCGATGCTCAGAGAATCAAGATGCAGATGATAGCCGAAGTGTGGCGCTCCCGCTATGTCAAGTATGGCTGTGCTGACTGCAAGGACAGGCCTAAGTGCGATGTCAAAAAGCCCTGTAAGTACGCTTCCGAGCTTGACGGATATCGAAACTACCGTGAATACCTTCAGGAGAACTAATATGACGAAATACGCATATCTCTGTTACAACTGCCGCGAGGCAATCAAAAACAACGTCGGCTTGAGGGAGCAGCAGAACCCAGCCCCGAATGACAAGCATAAATGCTCCGTCTGCGGGAAGTTCCTTTACACCGACTATTACCGGATAACATACAGGAAGGAGAATAATGGACTATAAGAAATTCCGTGCCGATACCGGCATAGCAGCAAAGGACATGATAAAGGCCGTCAAAGAGATTGCGCCCGGTTACTCCAAGGTGCATCAGAGCTTCGTTGAGAACCCTGACAAAAGCGGCTTGTGCCTGCTTCCGTCCCTCGACCGTATGTTGGTCGACCGCTTCGGCGGCACTGCTCCCCCGGTAAAGAAAAAGGCAGATAACCGCACTCTCAAGAACAAGCTTACGGTTCGTCTGCCGGATGATGTGTATGGAAAGTTCGCCCAAATCAGGGCACGTGAGGGCTGCACAACGCAGGAGCTTTTGCGAGACCTCATTGAAAATTGGCTGATAGCCACACAGGACATCTAAAGAAAACAGGCGGGTTTCCCCGCCTGTTTTTACTTTATAAGGCCAAGCGCACGGTAGTAATCATCCATCGAGGTTTTGTTGGACTTGGAATCGCTGTTTGAGCTATCGTCCCTTGCAGTCTGGTATTTTTCATCGGTCGTTTTCTTGTAGACGTTCCAGATTCTTGACGCTTGACTCGACGTATAACCGGCTTCTCGCAGCGCTTTTTTAACCTTTTTCTCGCCGCTATAGATTCCATAAGTGCCGCCCCAGCCGCCCGCGTCGGTGTTGACGACTTTTTCTATCTCAGTCCAATCGTCCCAAGATATGCCGGAGTCAATTGCGGAATCATAACGCTTAACGATTGATTTCCTCTTGCCGTCATCATCCGGCGGGAGCTGCGCTTCAAGCGCCTTGAGCTTTGCCGCATCGTCACCCTTAGTCTGACTGCCGATTGCCTCGGCGCTGACCCACTGCGATTCTTTGCCGACTTCTTTCTCATGCTCTTTGATGGCGCTGTGCGTATCGAACCAGTCTTTGGAGCCGATACCGCTGTCTTTAGCGTACAGCAGCTTGTCAACGTAAAGCCCGGTGGAATCCCGCAGTGCAGTCTGCGTATCGTCCTTGAGATGGCCGAAATTCTTGAGAACTTGGTCAATGGCGTCGAAATTCTCTTTGGTGTTGTCCTTTGCTCCGGAAAGGATTTCCTTTGAAGCGTAAAACTCTGGGACATCTTTGAGCTTTGCCACATCATCAAGCTTCCCGGTGTACGCTATGCCGTTAGAGGTCTTGACGCTTTTCAACGCCCGGTCGGCAGCGAGGGAATACAAATCGCTTATGACTCCGGCGCGCTGGATATCCGACATGATCTTATATTCGTCGCTCTCCATAAAGTCACTCACAAGCTCAAGTGACTTTTGCCCCCTGTCTATGCTGTACTGCTTGTACTCGTCCGGGGTCATGGACGTGCCCTTGACGTACTCCGTCGACCGCGCTGCCTTCTGCGGCAGAACATTGGGGAATCCGTCAACATTTTTCCCAGCCTTGTAAAGGCGCTCCAGCTCTGTATCAACATTTGTCGTCGTGTCAGTGCCGCTGTAAAATGGATTGATAAACGCATCGAATATCCTTTTGCCAGCTGATCCGTTGGACTGAGTTCTTCCCCAAGCGTCAACATAGTCCTGCTGATGGTAATCCACTCCGGGAATCTTGCCCATCGCTTTACCAAGCTTATACTGCACATTGCTCGGCAAAACGCTGTCCTTGTCGGAGTATACAGTCTGGCGGTTCTCTTCCCACGCCTGTTCAGCCTGACCTACAAGGGAGTTGTTTATACCCTGCGTGAGATAGCTCATCATTGCGTTGCCGAGCACTTTCCACACCATTGTGCCGTCATCGCCGTATGTAATCACGTCGGACAGTGCATCGTTTACGCCACTCAGCATGGACATGTCCATCAGAGGGTCATTTAGACAGCCGAGTATTTTGTATGCGCTTTCCCATGTCAGGCCGCCGCCGTCCAGAGCCTCATACAGCATAACGCCCATATACAGCGGCACGGAGTTCGGGGCGAGCTGAGACAACGATATCCACTTATCGCCGATTTTGACGGCGTAATCCTGCTTGCCCTGCATTTTCTGGAACGAGTCCAGCTCATCGTCATCCTCGCTGCCGCGTGCAAAACCTGCCTTTGCAAGTGCATACCCAGCAAAAGCCAACGTAGAACCGACTACATTCTTGGAAAGGCTGTTGATTACGTCGTTTGCATTTGCGTTCCCGCTCTTTGTCTGTATGCCCTTGTAGATGGTTTCTGCAATGCCCAGCGGGCTGTACTCTACTGCCCTGACTGCGACGTTTGCCGGGGTTTTTCTAAAGGGGATTATGCCCTCCGTGATAGGATTCCTGCCGATTTTGTTCACCGCTTTGGAGACAACATTATCGTCCCTGAACGTCGCTTCCTGCGCTTCCTTTATGGCGTAGGCTCTGCCCCGGTCAAGCTGCTCAGGCGTCGCATCTGCCATACTCTTGATTCCGTGCGCTTTCAGCCAGCCGCCGAGAGCGTCGGCATAGTTAGCTTTCAGGAAAATAACGTCTCCCGCGTCCATTGCCCAGTTAGTGGCCTTGCGGTAAGCTTCAAGCAGATTAGAGTTGAATATACGGCGCTTGTCCTGTATCTCCTTTGCCATCTTGGCATTGTCGTTATATTTGCCCTCGCCGCGGGCTATGTCTTTGATGCTCTCAAAGTCTGCCGCTGCTTCTGCCCTGAGCTGTTTCCCGACGTGGAAAGCAGCCGTGCGCTCTATTTTTTTGTCCTCTGCTCGGAAAAGGTTGGCTGTCACTTCCGCCGCTGCTTTGACGCGGTTCTTGGTCATCTGTGTTGCCATCATAAGCGTGTTGCCGCCAACGTTGCGAATCTGAGTCTTGAAGTTGCCCAGCATATTTACGTAGCGTATCGCGTTCCACTTCTCGCCGAACGTGCTCGGTATCTGGTCGGCTATATTCTGCTGAATCTTGGATAACGCCGCGTCGCGCTGCTCCTCGGTCTCGGCTTTGATATACTCGTCTGCAAGGTTTTCGTCAAGCTTGACCTCGTAATTGCTGTAAATATCCTCAGCAGAAATATTTTTGTAGTTGCTGCCTTCCTGCTTTTTCGCAATTGCTTTGCGCTGCCCCTTAGTGAGACTTTCGTTGATTGCCTTCACGTTCTTGGACATGAGGTAAAGCCGACCCTCCGGCGAGAGCTGCTGCACAATCTTTATCGCTTGCAGGGTTTCACCGGCGCGGTGAGCCATCTCAATAAAATCATTGGCAAGGTCAAGGTAGGCGCGCCCGCTTGCGTCACTGTTCGCGGCGTTGTTGAGCAGTATTGCGCCCTCTGCGACAAGGTCTTTGCTGCTCTTACCCGATATCACATTATCATGGAAATCCTTTACCGCCTGTTCCCAGCCGACATTAGCAATTTTCTTGGTAGCTCTGCTTACTTGTGCCTTATTCGTGTCGGGGATATAGTCAAAGCGCCCTTTCTTGATATACGGGTTAAGCTGCTCCTGACGCGCTTCGGGCGTGATATCAGCCTCCATAAGCGTTTCGACCGCCTGACTTGTCTTTGCCCGCGTCGACTTCGAGCCGAGATTGGTTTTTGCTCTCTGCTCAGAGCTGCCAGAATTTTCAGCCTGTCCGCTATTGACATTTTGCTCTGCGGTGGGTATACTATCAGTGAAAGATATATCTTCGACTGATGAGACATCGGAAGACAGGGAGCTTTGCTCCGGGCTTCCACCGTCCAAGGTCGGCGGAGTTCCTTTCGGCCCTTCGGTAATCCCGTCCGCGGCGGTAAACCCGATCTTTGTGTTGCCGGAAGGGACTTCGTTTATTCTTAGATAATTCCCCTCTGTGTCTACACATTCGTTCAGGTAAAACTTATTGCTTCCCGGAAACTGATTCACAACAGCGGCAACATAGGTTCTCTCTCCTGCAATTTCAACCGGAGCCGCAAAAATGACACTTCTGTAGCCGCGGCCTTTCCAGTTGTCTACATCGCTTATTATTTTCCCTTCCGCAATAACTTCGGGTACTGCCGATAGACTTACCATCTTGGCACGGTTAAGCGGCCTGTGGTTCAAAATTGCAGACTGGCCATATTTGCCGAGTTCTACATCACCGAATCCCGGCCTATCGACTGCGCCGCCAAGTTGGGCAAAAAAGTCCATGATCTGATCTGAGATTTTTTTAGTTTTGCTCTGCATTTCCTTGCCTGAGAGAGAAGCCACCGGTGCGTCGTTTTCCATGATGCTTATATTTCGCGCAAGTGTATTTGCCGCACCTTTCGCATTGGCGCCGAGTGCAGACGGCCCCTTGGATATTTCTATATCGTTAGAGTTTTCCGTCCCTGTCGGGGCGGCATTTTTTTGCGCATCGGTGGTCTGCGCCTCTACATTATTATTAACGGTAGAGTTTAACTCTTCAGGACGCGCCACAGCGTCGTTTAAGGGCGTGGGGGGTGTAGTTATATCCCCTGCGGTCTCTGCGGCGCTCTGAGGCTCTGACGCGGCTTTCTTGCCGGTCATAAGTTCAAAGGCTTTGTCAACCTCACCGCTCCGCAGCTTGGCGTTCTTCTTGGCATCTTCTCCGGTAGCTATGCTCACACCCGAACCGGCTATGCCGAGAGCTGCGCCAACGAGCCCGTCATACAGCCAGTCGGAAACCTGCTCCTCGCTGTAGTTCTCGCCGATGCTCTTGCCGTTGTAGATGGCGCGGAGAGTCGGGTCAACCGCGCTGGAAACAAACTCCTCTACGAACTCGCCACCGCCGCCGTTGATAATGGTGCGCAGCACGGTGCGCCCGATATCTGTCTTTGCAAGCTTGCCGACAAGCTTCTCAACGGCAGTGTCCGCAAAGCCTTTGCCATAGGCAAGGTCAAGCCCACCGAACATTTTCTCGGTGAGATATTCTTTAGCAGCGCTTGCTGCGCCGTAAGCACCGGCCTGAGCAAGGTTTCCACCGCCCGCCTCAGCCTGCTGAACGCCGCCGCCGAAAGACCGCCCCATCATCATTGCCATACCTGCCCCGGGCAGGGCGGCGTTTGCAGCCATATCTGCCGCAAGAGCAGGAACCTGAGACACTGCATCGAGAGCAAAGCGTCCCGCGTCGGAAGCGCCCCATTTTGAGCGTTCAATGTCTCTGCCGCCGGATTCGGAAAGCTCTGCTGACTTGTCGGCTATTGCCTGCTGCATCTGCATCGCCTTTTCGTCTTCCTCTTCGGTACTGACATGGTACAGAGCGGAAAGGTCTTCATTGCCGCTGGCTCTGAGTGCTTTGTCGACTGCGCTCTGCCCGCCTGTAGCGACGCGCCCGGTATAACCGAACAGACCGCCGAGAGAACCTGCGGCCTGCTTTGAGCCGCCCTTGATGGAACCCCACAGGCGTTCAAAAACATTCTGGTCAACATCCGGAAGTTCCACATTGTAGAACTCAAGCTGCTTGCGCAGCCTGTCCATTTCGGATTCTGCTGCTGCCTTTTCCTCGGTCGCGGCCTGCTGCTCAGAGCGGTACTTTTCAAGCGTGGTGGTGTAGTCCAGCCCCTCTTCCGGGCGGATGGACTGCGCCTTTTTACTTGCGTTTTTGTACTTGTTAGCTGCGTCGGCGTAAGCACTCTGAAGCTGGAATTTCTCGTCATCCGACAGGGCGGTTGACATTGTGGGGACATTCGGGTGCTTGTCAAGCCAAGCATCCCTAAGCCCACCGACGAGGCCACGTCCACGGCTGCTGGTGGAAGCACCGGACGTCCCCGAAGGCTGCGCGGTCTTCTGCTGCCAGCCCACGGGCTTTGTTCCGCCATGGAGGATATCGCTGTTTATGATCTCGTTTGCATTTTCAATGGCCTGCTTCTGCCGCTTCTCGTTATAGTAATCTTCAAGCGGGGAAGTGCGGCGGGAAGAAGCGCTTCCGCTTCCCCCGCCGCTTGAACCACTGCTGTTACCATTGCTGCCGCCTGCGGCGTTTTTGGCTAACCCTGCTTGAATAATTTCGTATGCTTCTCTTGCACCCATGCCATTCCTCCGTATTACGAAAACAGTGCGTTACGCGCGTCAGTATAGGTCTTATCATCAATGCTCCCGTTGTTGTGATATATCTCGTTAGCTATACCGGGGTATCGGCTC
>ERZ773147.1269-NODE-1269-length-26731-cov-15.940246_pt1 | contig 26731 bp, 23 predicted proteins | sample MGYA00580851_ERZ773147 | MGnify/ENA primary metagenome ERZ773147 (study PRJEB29015, sample SAMEA2737818) | human gut metagenome | biome: human gut; feature: human-associated habitat; material: faeces | place: China | collected 2012 ... | reverse complement strand
TAGACACCTCTTAGTATCATGGGAAGAGTATTATAGATGACATTGCAATAGTGCAAGAGGTCTTTGAAATCTGACGATTCCGTAAGCCAGGCTTCGAGCATCTCTTCCTGATATTGGCGGAGAAGCAAGAAGTACTTTTCCTTGCCTACCTTACCTTTTATGTTTTGGGTCATCACCCAGAACAGGGCATGGGAGAGGACGATTTTATCTTCAGAAGGGTGATAATAGAAGAGGTCGTCTTTGGGGCTATTACTCTTAGCCCATTGTTCTTCTAACTTACCGAGCATTTCCTTTCGGAAGGAATTTCTATCTTCTTTGTTCATTGTATTATATTGATGTTTTATTTTTCCCATTACAGTATCGCTCTGCCCTTGTCGCCACTCGAATGAGGAGTTTATTCTTTTTAAGTCCCACAGATTGCACAGATCTCACGGATTCTAATTGTCGCATTCCTCTAAGAATCGCTTTATCATCGAAGGGCTCACACGGATCTCACGGATCTTCTTCGTTGCAAGCAACGATTCGGATGTAACCGCCCTACTCGGTGCTCAGAACCGCTACGCTCTAAGGTTGGCGGACCATCAAAGGTCTTCGCCATGGTTGTGCGGGATGGGACCGCTGGGCTGTTATGGGGATCAGCTTGCAATTATATTGCTGAAAGTGAGTGCATGGAGGGGGCTTGCAGGTTAAGCCCGCCAGAATTGTTCCTCATTGCAGTATCGTTCTGCACTTGTCGTCGCTCGAATGAGGATGTTATCTTATAAATATTGTTGCACTATATTTGCTAGTTCATCAGCATAAGAGGATGTATCTGATACATATTCCTTATTTACAAGAATATAAAGTGATAAATCATTTCTTCTAAAATGCTCGAACTTGTCATCAGAAACCGTTGAAAGCACGAAACGACGATAAAGACGGAAACGACGGGATACCATTCCATCCTGATCTTTTTCGTCTTCTGCTCCAATAAAAAAGAAAGAAGCCTTTTCGTCTCGCTTCATTACATCTAACATTATGTGAAACATTGTATAGAGTATCGTTCTAACCTCGAAAGTATTGGAACGAAGACTAAACTTATTTTTACTGTTGATGTTTGCCTTATCGAAGAACTTCACACAATAAGCGTGTTTCTTATAACATTCAACTCTTACGATATAGGCATGATGGGATTTGTCTGACTTAAACCGATATTGCAAGGTCTGAATCAGATACTCATCACTCTCACTTTTATCTATCATTTGAAAGATAAAAGGATAACCATCAGACATCAACCGTTCCATTAGATTAACTTTTTGTAAACAGGTATTGCAACCTTATCCATTTCTTCTTTCGAAACCTTAACAACTCCAGGAGTTGCATCGAAATAATCTACAGGATAACGATACTTGCCATTTGGCATCAAAACCTTAGTTACACGGCGAAAGAGAGAGATTCCCTCTTCTGTAACTATCTTTGTTACCGTCTTATCTATGATTTTTCCCATAATTTTTTATTTTTTATTTTAATATCGCCTGCAAATATAAGGGTTTTCCGTGAAACTACCAAATTTTTGGGGTGTTTTTTCAACTCCGCCCAATTACTTGTAGAGATCTACGGTAATATCGAATGGTGAATCGAAATCGTTCAGCATCTCGGTCTTCTTTGTAGCATCCAACCCCTATGGCAATACAACTCCACCCCCAGTGTTTACTGGGGATACAGAGTATTTTAAGAATTTGAACTTTTTCGATTTTTAAACAGGTTTAACTAAAAGTGCCTCTGTCTCAAACCGCCAAAATAGGGGTTGCTTACATATGTAATTTGATTTCAGAGTTCAACATTCTCACCAACAGTCAGGGTCATCTTACTGGCGTTCATGCTCTCCATCATCCGAATATGGAAATTGATCCAATCACGGTATTCATCAAGGGCGGGGTCGTTGATGTCAGTATAGCCATGAAGACCGCCACAACCTGTCTCATCATTGATTTTCACAATATCTGCCACATACTTAGAATCTTTGAATTTGGATTCAATTTTTCTAATAATTACCTGTTTCAGTTTCAGCATAATATTAATTTTTAATTCCTTCTTTATTTTTTACCATCTTATCTATCGCCTGAATCTGTTTGAGATAGGATGGGAACTTGAAGTATATCCACGAATCTTGTTCCTGCAACTCTACCATTCCTTTGTGAAGATGGCTGACAATTGAACAGCTGCGATCCATCTGAGTGATTTTCCCTACAATTTTATGGAACAACTCAGAAAGCGTGTTGTCCGGATGAAATGAGTCTGTGATATAATTATATAGTTCATCTTCTGCAAAATGGGAAGAGAATACCAATGAGGTGGAAAGAAACCGTAATATAGCATACGCAATTTCTTCCTTTGCCAGATGGTTCTCTATGATTTCCTTCGCATCATTCAAAACTGCGGCTATCTTTGTCATATCCGATTTGCCGTCAGTCTTTGCAAATGCATCTTCCTGCTTGGAATCAACAGTGATGACAGAAGGCTGGTCGATGACAGGCACCTTATGAAGCAAGACGTAGCGCTGGAGATACTTACGCCAAATCAGAAGACGCGCTCCCTGCCATACTTCTACGGCTGCTGCGGTGAGGGAAGTGAAGAGAGATGAATGAAGAGTGAAAAACTCATGAGCTCTTCTCCCCAACTCCTCCATATCATCAGTGTATTCAATACCTGTCTCTAGCGAAAAGCCCCCGATTCCATCGATCTTTTCAAACCGATAGTCGCTTTGTGTAAGCAGGTAGAGCAATCGGGAATATTTCTTTGCTTCCAGGTCTGAAAGGAACAGAGCCCTTTCATCTTTACTTTGAGAAGCATAATTGTCATAGAAGCCTCCCCATGAACAGATAGCCTTGACCTTGCCTTCTATAGTCTTCAAGAGTGCGAAATGAGCATCATACTCATAGTCCTCATCGAAGACCGGTGCATATTTATCTGCCTCATATTCCTTGCCCCTGAAGAATTCCCGAAGGTTGCATGGAAAGATGAATTCCGTAATTCCATTATGCTGTAATACATGGTAACCTTGTCCCTCAGGAATAGCAATGCCTGAAGCAGGCGTGAGAAACGGACGGAGAACGACATCTGGAATCAGTTCCTTCAATCCCTGTTCGAGGGTTGCATTATCACAAGGGAGGTAGTTGGCCAGGATGCGGAAGTTCTTCCACATCGATTCATCTAAATTTTCAAGCACCTCCTGTTGCTGGACATCCTTCCTGTTTGCCATCATCTTACTGTAGGCGATATCAGAAGTTTGACGGTTGTGATATATAGTCAATTTCTTCTGATAATTCATGAAGAGCTTGCGTAATAGATCCCCCGCATTTTTCGAAGGTTCCTTCATCTGCAGATAACCGATCATCTGGTCAATAGCCCGCCATGCACCCACGGATTCAGAAGGAGCATCATGCTCTATCTGCAAGGCATACTGGCGGATATTGGAGATACTGAGACAGTAGTTGTTTCCAAAGCGCACCAAAAGATGACGATCTTTCTTACCCTTATGCTTGATTTGCTTGATAACGCCAACCCGACCAGCCAGAGGCCCGGAGAGGATGCGGATGGTGTCATTCTCCTTAACCAGGTCGCTGTAACGCTTTTCTACGATACTCAATCCATTGATGTCATCGCCTATCCTGTCATTGAAATAGACAAAAGTCTCCATATCCTCATCAGGGATTTTTGACTGTCTTACTATTTCGTCCAATGACATCTGCTTGCTGTCAGCAGATAGGATATGCGCCTTGGTAAAGAAGGTGCGTTCTACCAGTTCGGAAGTATGCGGTTCCATTTCAAAACCCTTGTACATAAAGTAGCCATATGGGGAGAGAACCTTCTTCAAACGCCTTTCATTCTGCACTCTGATGAAGAACATTCCCTGTAAGACCGGCACAAAGCGTACCTTCACTTCTCCATTTTCGTTCTTGTAGGTTTTTCTTCCTAAAGGAAAATAGAAGTCGGTGATGATATGATTGTATTTTTCACGCAGAAAATCTATGGATTGCTGCTCTGAAAAAACATCAGTCTTGACTATAAACCACATACAGGATTTTGAATTTGAATTGTAAACGCAAGGGAAGAGTTAAAAAGTGTAGCTAAATGTCCAACCAGATCTGGTCGCAAGACATATTCCGGCTTCCCCTGAAAAGATGCCTCTTCCCGAGTTATTGGGGTTGTGAAATGTATCACAGCATTGAAAAACCAATAGACTAACTTCCACTAATCTTCAATACTTTTATGTCTTTCAACCTTACACATACATGATGCGAACAGGCTAGTGTTTAGCAAATTGTGTTTCATAAACATTCTGCTTCTGATGAAAGCCATATTATAAATTTTAACTCTCCTGCATCTCTCTATGAGAAACACAGAAATACGTTGCAAAAATACTAAAAAAAATGTAAACACACAAATTACAAATGTTAAAATATTGATTTTCACTAAGATATTCTGTTTTTAAGTTGAGAGGCGTATGAAGTGCATTTCTCTACCATTCCGATTATCAGACAGTTACAATTTTCCTGCATCACTTACATCGAGATTCAGAAAAACGGTTCATAATGGTTCATTTCTAAAGCTCTATATTCCATCCACTTTAAAATTTGATAGGAAAGCCGGATTTTTAGCATTGGCACCATCTACATCAGTGCGTGACAAAGAGCAATCAGCAGCAACTGTATGCATAAGACAACATGCCTTGGCAGAAACAGAAGATAGCCTTGGAAAGATAAACATGGCAGATATGGGAAGGAGGCTAAGCTGCCTCCTCCAAACACTTCCTGTTTATCTTAGACTCTCCAACCAGGTAGTCTTGAATAGATGGCACAAAAAGAGCGACCCAAAGGCCGCTCTCCTTAATAAATATAATAATGTCTTTTATCCTACAAAGAAGGTTTCAACCAACGAATACAATTGTTCATCAGTTAGATTATCAGTACCAACCCTATCTATCAACGCATATTCTTCTTTCTTTCCGGTAATCACGAACTTGCGCTCTTCCCGTCCACTTCACACAAAAGATGATAATTACCTTTGTATGTCTTTTCTACACGTACCTTTTCAAAAAGGGTTTCGCCTATTCTGAATGCAACATTCTTTCTTCGTTCGAGCAATCCCCACTCTGCCAGATGCTGGTTAAGGGTGGTTTCTACAGCACCTATCCAACGCTGGCTAACTTCGCACTCCTCTGCAAAGTGTCTGAATTGGCGGATAGCAGAGGCAACCTCACCAATAATACTTTCAGCCTTCCTGATACCATTTTCCTTGCCGAGAGCCAAAGCATCTTCAAGAGTCTGACCTTGAAGCTTACCCTGCATCATCATACAATGCATCTTCTCAGGAAGAAAGCCACCTGTATTGAAGATATAGGTCATATCGTATGCAGGAGAAAGTTGCCATTTTCCACTTTCATCCATCAGAAAAGAGAAGTTCTTGTTGTGATCATCAGTGTTGTTGGCAAGAATGTTGAATACCATCCTGCGGAACACTTCCTCCTGGGTACTTTCAGGCAGACGCATCTTTCGACAAACCATCAGCAGCTTTTCATAGCTGTCGGCATCAGGATATAGAGCCGCCAACGTCTGCATGTGTAATTTACGTTCCTCATCACGATCAAAACGATGGGTAATGAAATGCTTCTGACCTTCGATCTCAATAATCCTGCAAGGCATCATGCTTATGCCTGCAGCCCTAGCCATCTTGTAATAGGCCATTTCCAGTTCTGCAGAAGAACGCTCTGCATCACCAAACTTCAGGATGCAATAATCAAAGCCCTTGTGACCGGCTATCTGACCACTTCTGATTTCTCCGGTTTTCGGATTGATCGCGATGATAGCCTTCGGCTGGCGACCGCCTGCCGAAGTACCTACAGCGATCAACGACTGCATGGTCAGCGATTCATCTGGCAACAACCTCACATTCTCACGCTCCAAGAATATTCTCTGAGCCAAATCCGTCAACAGCTTCATATTCAGCTTTTCCGACTTTCTAATGCCGGATGATTCAGGAATAAACTCCAATGCTCCCATACCACGCTTACCAATGAAGGACAAAATTTCAAGCGGAGTTATCTCCTGATTGCGAATGCCATTCTGTATGCGCCAACACTCAAACACCTGATTACCCCAAGCATCAGGTAAAGAATCAGCAAGAAAAGGAGGCAGTTTGCGGTAAAGCTTCGTTTCCCTGTCACCCATGATGGGACGACGGCTGGCAGGTGACTTGACAGAAGCCACCAGAGGGAACGGATCAAGCCTCCCACCAAGAAAAGCAGGATTGTACTCAAAAAACGAAACCCCTCTCCTTGCATCCCAGGACAAGCGACCGATTTCCTTGTCCCAAAGCATTATTTGTAATGAACTAGCTATCATGACTTCTTATGTCTTATTCGTTGAACTTTCTTTTCTTCTTTCATCAGGTAAGCAGATGGCGGTAAATCCGGCATCAGTTCATCAAGGGCATCTATCTGCCCTATCGCCTTCAGCAGCAAAAGAAATGTGCCGAGCGAGACATTGCCAGATGTACCATTCTCAAACTTATGAATGGTTGTGATTGTAATACCCGATTGTTCAGATACCTCTTTCTGCGTCATGTGGCTACGCAGACGGTAATCCTTGAATCTTGCACCAAGAAGCTTTACCAATTCTGGTATAGAATACTCGTAATAATCAATCATAATTTCTCATTTTAAATTATACTATAATATAAGTTATACGCTTTATCCAGCTTTATATTATATTATACTTATATTTATAGGTACAAAAATACACATTTATTTTCAGATAATTTCAACTATCATGAAGATTTTCTGTTTTTTGCATACTTTTTAACCTTTCTGTAAGTCAAAAATCCAAAAAGCATACAAAACAAGCCCTAAAACTGACCCATTAAAGGAATGAACAGATTCACATTCCAAATTCCCCCTCGCAAATAATAAGATGAAGATAGATATAATACCATCCCCCAAGTACCATCAATCCAAGACTACCTAAAAGATAGCCTTGGAAAGATAAACATGGCAGATATAGGAAAGGAGGCTAAGCTGCCTCCTCCTTCTTTTGCTTCTCTACCTCTGAGAGGCTGGTGGCAATAAGCTTGATCACATGATGGTCCTTGCCATCCTTCTGATAGGTCTCACTCTTGAAGAAACCCTCCACCTTTACTCGCTTGCCCTTTTTGAGGAGATCGAGGAGTGCCTGGTCATCATTCTTGATCCAGGTCTCGAAGCTCTGGATGGAAGAAGAGGTAATCTCCACTCCACCCAAAAACAATGAAAAAAATGTGGAGACAAGCCCCTGGGTGTGCCCTTGACTGTCGCCGCTTGTGGTAAATTTGCAAAGTAAAATCAAGGGATGACGCTTAAGAAAATGAATGAACGCTCACCCCAAGAAACAATAATAGTAGTAGAAAAACAAAAAAGGACGCATTCCAACAACCAAACTTAGAGAACAGCAGCCCTGCCAAATCCCTGCGTACCCATCAACGTCACAGAGAAAAGAGAGACAATCTAAACCTCTTTCATCCAGGACTCCGAGACCCATCACCACAAAAACCAGCCACTCCTCCTTCAAGAGCATTTTTACCTGCTGGCGGTTCTTGGAGAAGAAGATGAATACCGCACCACCAAGTGGCGGAAGTTCCATCTCGGTTTTGACAATCTGATACAAACCGTTTATGCCCATGTTCATTCGGACATATCGCTGGCAGACGTAATACTGGGTATTTTCGTTTAGTCCAAACATAGCATATCCTCCTTTTCGTAAAGTTTCATCAGATGCATGACAGATTTGACGCTACCTTTCTTGATGGTGACTATCGTTCCATTTGGGAAGGTTAGGGGTATGCCAAAAAGATAGTTCTCTGGACAGACGGGGTCGGATGGCATTTCCATGGGAAGAATCTGGAAGGCATTCCATGCCCTCTCATAACGTTCTGTTGCTCTCATAATTGCGTTGCTTTTAAAATTATGGTGCAAAGGTAAGAACTTTTACGATAAAGGGCAAAGTATAAACGCGGAGACGCTTACTGTTAAAATTAGATTTTTTATACTTCTCTACAAATTTACCAAAAACATATTAAAACAATTTAATTTTCAACAAAAACATATTAGATTCATTTTTTTATCAGTATCTTTGCAGAAAATATGAAACATATAGTATATGGTATTTAAAAATGCACTTATATTGGATAAACATAGATGTAATGTTCCCCATTACATCCTCAACTGTAGTCTTCGGAAATAATATCTATCTTGCTTGAGACAACATATTATTAACGAATTTAAATTTACATGGGTTTAATCATTTTATATTTTTTAGGTGCTCTGTCACTATCCTTTTTATGCTCCGTCCTGGAGGCGGTATTACTTTCTACTCCGATGTCGTTTATCTCGATGAAGGAGAATCAAGGCAACAAGACTGCCTCACTGATGAAACAGTATAAGAACAACGTAGACCGTCCGGTGGGTGCCATCCTTTCGCTCAATACCATCGCCCACACCATCGGTTCTGCCGGTGTAGGAGCCGAGTCTATGAAACTCTTTGGCGAAGAATACTTCGGCATCATTTCCGCCATTCTCACTCTGTTGATTCTGGTACTTTCAGAAATCATCCCGAAAACTATCGGAGCTTCATATTGGCGCTCTCTTGCCATGACATCTACCAAGATCATCCGTGTGCTCATCATTATCAACTATCCTTTGGTACTGCTTTCGGAACTTATCACTAAGGTATTTACTCCGAAGAACCACCAGGCTTCCGTGAGTCGCGAGGAGGTATCGGCCATGGTAGACGTAGGTACTACAGAAGGCATCTTCCGTGAATCGGAAAGCAAGATCATCAAAAGCTGCATTCGCCTGGCAGGAGTAAAGGCAAAGGAGGTGATGACTCCATCCATCGTAGTAGAATCAGCCAACATGAATCTGACTACCAAGGAGTTTTACGAACAGAAAGAATGGAAATTCTCACGCATTCCCGTTTATGACAACAATAAAGATATCATTGTGGGATACGTATTGAAAGATATGGTTCTCAAATTGGTTTCAGACGATGAGTTCCAAACCAGATTATCCGAACTGATGCGTCCGATTCTTTCCTTCAACGAGGATGAATCTCTATACCAGATATGGGAAAAGATGTTGGAAAAACGAGAACACATCTCTATCATCGTGGATGAATACGGATGTCTGAGAGGAGTGGTTTCCATGGAAGACGTAATCGAAACGATGACTGGCGTAGAAATCGTGGATGAAGACGATGTGGCTGTAGACATGCAAGCCTTGGCTAAGGAAAAATCGCGTATGATGCACCAAGGTGTTGCTTCTGCCATTCCTAGCAGTAAAGCTTAATATTTACAGAACATTGCATTTTAACAAGAGAGGGTGGGTCATGGAGTTATGACCCACCCTCTCTTGTTAATCCAGGAAATATCGCCACCTTGATGACTCCATCCTTGCGGTTCTCGAAAACATCGTATGCCTCTTCTATTCTTGAAAGCGGGAAACGATGGGTAATCAGAGGAGTGGTATCTATCTTTCCCTGGGCTATCAAATCAAGGATTTCCCCACAGTCACATCCATCCACACCTCCCGTCTTGAAGATGAGGTTCTTGCCATACATATCAGGAAGCGGAAGCATCTGCGGCTTGTCATACATCGCAACGATGGTGACGATGGCATTAGGACGGGCACACTTCCAGGCAAGCTGGAAGGTATCAGGTCCACCTGCAACCTCCATCACCACATCAGCTCCCCCATGCAGACTATGTTGTTTGACAAATGCCTCACAATCCTCCGTTTCAACAACCATCACCTGCGGATAATGCTTCTGGATGAACTCTCGCCTATCCTTTGATTTTTCACAGACGATGATGTTTCTCGGATTCTTGAGCAAGGTGCAAAGCAAACAGCAGACACCCGTAGGGCCAGCACCGATAATCAAGACAGTATCCTCTTCCGTAATTTCAGATATTCTCGTAGCCCAGAATCCAGTAGCAAGGATGTCGCCAACAAAGAGCGCCTGCTCATCGCTTACCGAATCAGGAATCTTGTTCAAGCCGGTTGTAGCATAAGGAACCCTCACATATTCCGTCTGCCCGCCATCGATTCTGCATCCCAGTGCCCATCCGCCATGTGGAGATGTACAATTGTTCACGTATCCATGCTTGCAATAGAAGCATTCTCCACAGAAGGTCTCTACATTCACGGATACTCTGTCTCCCGGCTTCACATAGGAAACCCTCTCCCCTACTTCCTCTACAATGCCTACCATTTCGTGGCCAACAGTAATCCCCGGTACTGCGCGAGGCACAGAACCATGCTTGATATGAAGATCACTGGTGCAGATACTGCTCAGCGTTACTCTTACGATGGCATCATGCTCATCTATTATCGTAGGCTTCCCTTTTTCTGTGAAGCCAAACTTTCCTTGCTGGATATATGTAAATGCTTTCACCTTAATTATATATATAAGTATTATTATTCACGTTAAATCATGCTGCGAAGTTACAAAAAACATTTTAATCATACAAGAAAAAATACAGATTCTTTCTCACCTTTTGACCTGTAAACTATTAAAAAGTCTGTCTGTTTTTACAAGTAAGACCATTTTTTGTGATTTTTCAGCAAACAAAACCATAAAATATACTCTGATGTTCAAATAGTTAGCCAAAAAATTGGAGAATAGAATATTTTTTCTTACCTTTGCAAATGAAAGATTTGAATTCAATTTTTTACAGAATATAGCATGTATCAAGATTTAGATTTTACTGATAACAATTACTATCAGGAAGGTTATATAGATTCGCCGGTTGATGATTTCGACTGGATGCCTAATTTATTTGCCAAGCTCGCAAATCACCTGCGAACTTCAACTTCTGCTGATGTTATCAGACTGGGAACCATCGGCTGCATCAGAAACCATGAGCCGGGAGATGATTCACTTCTCCAATGGGAAGAAGTAGAAACAATGCGTCGCTATATAGATAGCGTTAACAGAGGCTTGGGTGCACCAGAAGATTCCACACTCCAGCAGTTGCTCCATTCTACAGAATGGACTAACTATGGTATTTTTACCATGAACTTTATCTCGGATAAGAACCTCGACTATAAAGGTATCTGTGAGGTTGAAAATACAAATCTCTCATACGCCAGCATGGCTTTTTTAATTGCTCTGGTAAAAGGGATGAGTATGATTAATCTTAAACATCCTTCAGCAAAGGGAGAAAACAATCATATTTTCACATACGTAATTCCAAGTCAATTCTCCACCTTCTCCTTTGCTTCATTCCTCAATGTGGCCAATACACGTCTCGCTAACAAAGAAGATATTTCTGAACAGGAGATTGAAGAGTTGACCCAACTTGCTTTCAAGAGTCGCTACTGGAAACAAGAGACCTCACTCAAGAGTAAAGACAGCGAGTTGTTCATCTATGTCCTCAAGAACATCATTTCGGAAATTCTAGGACTAAAGCTTGACATCAATGCGGAATCCTTTGCCAAACAGGCAAAGAAGGAAGAGAAAAAGACCGCCACTCCAACTGTAGATAACCATAAGAAAAAGAAGAAGGAGAAGAAGGAAAAAGAAAAGACTATCCTGAAAGATAATTCCAAACCTTCTTTGGCATCTCTGATGGTAAAAATCTTAACAGAGGAGTCCCTCCCGCAAACCAAAGAGAGTCTTATTGATAAGACTATGCAACTCTATCCTACTCTCAAGATAAACTGTTTCAACACCACCCTATCAAGACTCCATAAAAATGAAGTTCTGAATTATTATAATGGTGGACTGATTGGAATAAAAGGCAAAAGATACGGAAGAGGCTACAAGATAATTAGCCGTTTACATAAACATAAGGAAACAGATTAAGGCTAAATTTTGTGCCAAGAAAATCCAAAGGCTAAAAGACCATTGGGTTTTCTTGGCACTATTTTTTCTAGAAAGTTTGCAAGAGTTTTCCATCAGGCGCAAACAGTTCATTCCTGACCTCAAAAGTTGATGGCTCTGGTTTCGCGTTGGGCCATGACTGGTATAACCATCATAGAACTTGTGAATGCGGTGAGAACTTACTTGAAAGCAGTTCAATGACAAAATAATAACCTAAAAAGAAACTTACTTGCCGTTTTTCCGGCAATTAGTCAATTCTACAATTGGACAATTAAGAATTTGATTCTCTATAAGGAGAAAACCACATTTCTGTTTACCTAAAACCACAAAACTACGCATAAACCACAAAGTTGTTTACCAAAAATCACTGCATTTTGTAGCACAAACCACATTCTTGTTTACCTAAACCACTATTCTATTTACCTAAACCACATAACTGTTTACCAGAAACCACTATTTTGTTTACCAGAAACCACAAAACTGTTTACCTATCCTAGTAAAAAGCAGTTGCTCCTTTTTAGGTAAATAGAAATGTGGTTTTTACCTAGTTAAATTCATGAGAAAAACAGGTAAACAGAAATGTGGTTTATGAGAAAAATCGATGAACGTTCTGCCAGGTAAACAGTTTTGTGGTTTTTAAATTCTTATTCAGTTGCTACTAAAGAAAAAATTAAAAAGTCTAACAACTCCTTTAGGCGTTTTACATAACATGTTAATATACTGATAGTTACACACATACACAAATTGTATTCAGGTGCCTGATTTCAAATAAAATAAGATAAAAAACAGTATCTTATCAAGATAAAAACCACAAAACTGTTTACCTGAAACCACTATTTTGTTTACCAAAAACCACAAAACTGTTTACCTAAGAATAAAAGACTGATATAAAAATGATATAACTTATTACATATCAAATTATAACACGGGATTTGGTAAATAATTAATATAACCTCAAAATGGAATGAATTATATGCATGACAGTTTTGTGGTTATGATGATAAGCCATTCTTAAAAGTAGGTAAACAGAAATGTGGTTTTGCATACTATCAAAAAGAGGAAGTACGGTACTCCCCTACTTCCTCTTCTGCTTTCTTGTTCTGCTTAGCCTCTATAGAATACAGGCATGAATGAACCGACACAGTCAAAAAATTCTTGTGCCAGCCTTTCAAGACCCGATGTTTTCAAAGCAGCAAAATCATCATCACTAGCAGCAATACAGAATCTGTCATTCTTGATTCCTATGAATTTGCATCTGCCCAACAGGGCTTGCTGACTGGTATCCTGTACCATTGAAATAAACTGATTCCATTGCTCAAAACCTTGAGTCGTGTCTACTTCTATCTTCTTGTCAGGATTCTGATATACATGCGCAAAAAGATCTCCCTGCTGCGTGGCATCATCAGATGTTTTCTTTCCCCTATTACGGTTTATTTTTTCATTCAGACGACGAGCAATATCTGCATCTTTATCTCCGATATGATTGATACCTACATCCGTCCGCTTGATATGGAAGATAACATATTCAGGATCTCCCTTATGCTTTCCGTTCCGATAAATAAAGTCTTCTTCAGAAAATTCATCAAATACGATATCTGTCTCACTGCGACTAGCCATTCTGTTGAGATCTTCCCTCACCACATCGAGTACCTGTTTTCTGAATTGCGAGAATTTAGGATATTTATTCATCACAGGCTCCCCCTTGTCGTCAAGCAGAATATTGCCATGTTCATCAAGTTCTACCAGACCCAAATACTGTTTCATCGGCAAAAACTCAACCTTAACATCCAAGCTCTTGTCTAGTCCCATCTGACGAAGCAGATATATATAGAGTCGAGGTGTATTCACCTTCTTGGAATATTTAGCAATCATGGAGATATGGTGAATATATCCCTGACGCATGTCAAAAAGGCTCATAGTGAGTTTTGGATCTATCTCAAGTATTACTTCACCCTTGATGCGTTCTACTTTCTCACCATCGCTCTTTGTATAGCCTTTCTGCGTTGTCGGAATCTCGATGTTTGAAAATACGTGCTGTATCTTCTCTGTCTTGCTATCCGTCTTTACACGCACCGACAGGTTGAGGATATCGTTCTTCAGCGTATCACGCAGATTCTTATAATTATGAAACTCCGTTGATACCTGAAAATCCTTGATGTCTATTTTGATGGGCGGAATCTCCATAACAGCATGCTCTATTCCTTTCTCGAAAAGATAGTCGGAGCGTGCATCTCCAAGCACTCTCTTCTCGGTAAAATACTCTTCAACATACTTCTGCAGATGGGTACTTGCAACCATCAATATGTTTTGTTGCAATAATGTATATTGCTTATCCAATTTTGTCAGCGAAAAAGGTGTGTTAATCCACACCAGATTCTTGTTTCCTTTTGGTTCGCTCATATAAAAACCACATTTCTGTTTACCATAAACCACAAAGTTGTTTACCTAAAACCACTTTTTTATTTACTTAAAACCACATAAATATTTACCCGAAACCACCAAGCTATTTACCATAAACCATATTCCTATTTACCTAAAACCACTTTTCTATTTACCATTTCAAACATAACTCATTATTAATCAAGCTATTATACTTTCTGTAATAAATAAGAGATATATAATCTATTATAAAGAATAATCTATAATTATCATTCTTTTGGTAAACAAAAATGTGGTTTTTGTAGGAACTTATACCTTATTTTTAAGCTTAGCGCTTTTTTAGGTAAACAGTTTTGTGGTTTTCACCCTTTTAATAACTACTTTTTGTTTGCTTACTTTTTTAAGTAATCCATCAGGATATTGTAGAGCAGATTTTCCTGTGGGATATCATCTGAGAGGCATTTCATCTTCAGGAGAAGGAGTTCTTCCTTGTTAAGATATGTAGCCACACTCGTTCTAGTGCGTCTTTCCTCTGCAGTCCAGTAACTTTTTCTCTTGCGACCACCTTTAGATATATTTTTATCCTCTTCGCTTTTTGCCATTTCTGTGTTTAATAAACTTGGTCGGTCGTTCATACCCATATTTTCAAGAGACTCACCAATTTCTTCTAAATTTCTTTTTGCTACAGCCATAATTCTTATATTTTATAAGTTTATCTTCTTTTGTTTTATTATTACATGTTTCAACCTACCCTACCAAGATTAGATTTTGATGTTGAACATGCGCTTGATAGCAATTTCGTAATCGATACCTGTACTTGAGTAAGGTGCATATTCGAATATGCTTTGTCCGTGTGCCTGAGCTTCCAGGAACTTTACAGAGCGTCGGATACGGCAAGGCAGAATTAAGTCGCCATGTTTTTCGCCTAAAAGTTTGCTCAACTGCTTGGTAATCTTGGTTCGTTCATCTACCATAACTGGCAGGAGTCCAAGTAATTCCAAATTATCGTTCATGTGGAACTCTTTCACTTCATCCATTACGCTGAGTACTTCACTTACTCCCTTGACAGATAATGCTTCCATCTGTACTGGAATCAAAATCTTGCTCGCAGCAACCAAAGCATTATAAGTGTTCTTGGAAAGTGCTGGAGGACAGTCGATGAAAATGTAGTCGAAATCATCAAATACGTTTTTCAGTCCTTCTCCTGTCATGTCATGGCAATCGTTGTCTTGCAAGCATCCCAGTAATACCGTGTAGCTCTTCATCTGTTCTCTCAGTGAAGGGCCTCCTGGAAGGTGTTGTTCTATATTTTCCATCTGAGCTGATCCTGGAACTGCATATACTCCATTTTTACATTTGTAGACTGGCACACCACTCTGTTTGCACATGGCGTTGTATATGTTATCATATTCGTTATCTCTCACTCCGAAAAGCGAAGAGAGGTTGCATTGTGGGTCTAAGTCTATTACCAGAACCCTGAGATTGTGATTCAACCGGACTATGCCAGAAGCCAGAGACTGCACAGTAGCCGTCTTGCCTACTCCACCCTTGTTGTTTACTACTGCAACAATTTCCTGTAGTTCATGTTTCATATTTCTTTTTTCCTTATTTCACTTTATTGTTTAATTCAATTTATATATATTAGAATTGCTGGCAATTAGAATAAACGGATTGACTTATATTCTTTCGTTCGGAAAGACTAAAAGTCTTATTTCTGGATTATCTAATGTTCTTTAGTTCTAATATTGGTTGCAAAAATAGCCAAAATAGTTGATATAAAAGAATTTATCTTCTTATTTCTTTGTAAATATCCCTTTTTTTATACTTTTCTAACAATCTTCATGAAGAATAAGCATCACTTCGAATGTATTACTAAACGAAAATATGAATATCCTAATTGACGGACAAATTAATTAAACTTATATATGCATATTCTATTATACATATATTCGTATAGACATTTATACTAATAAATGATTATACTGAGATATTAATAAACTTATTTATGTATAGCTATATAAACAAAAGAACCAATAAACTAATATACATAAAGCCGTATGTTATGATAAACGAAAATACAAAACTACGTTTAAACTAAAATACTAACTGCCAGCAATTATAATAATCTAATGATTGGCGAGATGAACATGTATATTACAAACCTAACATGTTAACGCTTTATAATTCAGCATTTTGATTATTCTTTTTGTAGAATATCTATAATGTATAAAGTTAGAATTTTAGTTTAGTCTAATTGCCTAATAAACTAAAATACGTATATTCAACAGGAATAGTTTGTATAAGATATGTTAATTTTTCCTCTAAGTGCATACAACCTATTGAAATTTTCAGTATCTTTACAGAGTTAAACTGATGTCGAACCTTTAAAACTATAACATCATGAAAATTGGTATTCCAAAAGAGATTAAGAATAATGAGAACCGTGTTGGAATGACACCAGCAGGAGTAGCTGAATTCATTCGACATGGTCACGAAGTGATGGTTCAGCATACGGCTGGAGAAAACAGCGGATTTGCTGATGAAGCGTATGAAAAGGTAGGAGCCATAATCTTACCCGACATTCAGAGTGTATATCGTGAGGCGGAAATGATAGTAAAGGTGAAAGAGCCTATCGCTGAGGAATATCCACTTATCCATCAAGACCAGCTTGTATTCACTTATTTCCATTTTGCCTGTGACAAGGAACTTACCGATGCCATGCTCAAGAGTGGTGCTGTCTGTCTGGCTTACGAGACTGTGGAGACAGATAACCACCATTTGCCTTTACTCATTCCGATGAGTGAAGTAGCTGGAAGAATGGCCATTATTAATGGTGCTTTTTATCTGCAGAAGACAAAGGGAGGAAAAGGGAAACTGATGAGTGGTGTACCTGGTGTGAACCGCGTCAAGGTTTTGGTATTGGGCGGTGGAACCGTAGGAGAAGCTGCAGCAAGAATGGCTGCAGGAATGGGAGCTGATGTATGGATTACAGATATCAGTTTACCTCGTCTTCGTCAGTTAGAGATGGAGCTGCCTATCAATGTACACACGCTCTATTCCAACGAGCATAATATTCGTAGAGAATTGGCAGATGTGGATATCGTTGTGGGTAGTGTGCTCGTACCAGGCGATAAGGCGCCGCATCTTATCACGAAAGATATGTTGAAATTGATGGAGCCAGGAACTGTACTTGTTGATGTAGCAATCGATCAGGGTGGCTGTTTCGAGACATCGCATCCAACCACACATTCTGATCCGACATATATGGTCGATGGAATCGTTCATTATGCAGTAGCTAATATTCCTGGTGCTGTGCCGAATACCTCTACTACAGCCTTGACCAATGCTACGCTGAAATATGCATTGGCGCTTGCTGATAAGGGTTGGCGAAAGGCCTGCAAGGAGGATAAAGCCCTGTATAGGGGTTTGAATATCGTAAATGGAAAGGTGGTATTCAAGGCCGTAGCGGATGTCTTCGGACTGGAATATGAAGAAATGATACTCTAAGTAGAGTAGGGGAGGGTTCCATAACATAAAAGCTATGGGATCCTCTTTAAATAATGTATTACGGAGAACAGAATACACTTTGTTTGATTTGAATGCTTACTGATAGCATTTTTTTAGAGAAAAAGACTTAAAAACCGGGAAAATGTAAGGAAAATAGGAGAAAGTACAAGAATATGTGTAAAAAATAAGTTAATTGTATAACATTATGCTATAGTTTTAGATATTTTTTATACTTTTGTGCCATGAACATGAAGTTTAACTAACATTCAGTTATTATGAAGAAGAAAAAAAGCTTGTTGCTTTTCTTGGCAGCAACTTCAGCCAGCTTTGTGCAGGCTGCCCCCCCATTTCAAACTAGTTTTGCGGCTGGTATTGAAAATGTGCAAGAAAAAGGTCATACCTTTGTAAAAGGAAGAGTGATTGATTCAGAGGGAAATCCTCTGGTAGGTGTCACGGTGCAGATCGAAGGCACAAGCTATGGTGTTATCACTGATGCTGATGGTAACTACATACTGGAATTTCCATCTATGGCGCATCCTAAAATTGTATTTTCCAGCATTGGTTACAAATCGAAGAGTATTGAATTTCGTGGCGTAAAAGAGCAGAACATGATGCTGGAGTTGGATCATGTTGCGCTGGATGATCTCGTTGTCATCTGTTACGGCAGCAAGAGCCGTAGGAATGTAACTACCGCTATCTCTACCGTGAGTCAGGAACAGATAAGCAAGTTGGCTGCTACCACACCAACCCTCGATGGTCTTCTTCAGGGTACTGTAAAGGGTGTATTGGCTACTACCGCAAATGGTGAGCCTGGTTCATCTCTCAAGTTAAACATCCGCGGTATTACATCTCCTTATCCTAAATCGGGTAAAGGTAACAACAACCAGCCTCTTTATGTCATTGATGGCGTTCCTACCTTTATGGAGGATACCGGCATCAACCCGCTCATCAATATCTCACCAAACGATATTGAGAGTATCGATGTGCTGAAAGATGCCGCAGCTACTGCAATCTATGGATCACGTGGAGCCAATGGTGTCGTTATTGTCAAGACCAAGAACGGAAAGCGCAATGAAAAGACCAAGGTAGATTTCGGCTACACATTCTCGTTCAGTAATCCTATCAAGAACTATAAGCCATTGAATATTTCTGAATACAAGAATGTACAGGACGAAATCCTGCGCAATACGGTAAACGGTATGAACGACGGCAGTTCGATGGTGAATATGTATGGCGTAGCCGACTATCTGAGCCAATTTGGTAACATCGGATATAATGCCGAGACGGGTGCCTATACATATAATGGACTCAATGAGAGCCTTTTCGGTTCTGCGAATACCAACTGGGCTAAGGAGGTGATTAACAAGAATGCGCCTACCCACCAGTATAATGTAGCCATCAGAGGTGGCAGCAACAGGACCAACTATTCATTCTCCTTCAACGGTATGAACCAGGAAGGTCTGCTCATCAACGACCGTATGGAGAGATATGGTGCCAGACTCTCTTTGGATTCTGAAATCAATAAGTATATCACCGTGGGTGGTGTGCTCGACTATACCTACTCTTCTCGCAAGAGCGGAAGCAACGATCCTGCATTGGGCTATGACAACGACTCATGGAAGACTCGCCCAGACCTGACCGTACGCGATGCAGACGGTAACCTGAATCGAGTAGATAAGTATGGCGAATATACAAATAGCTATATGGATGCAAGTCCGGTGGGAAAACTCCAGAGAAAGACCCAGTATGAGAACGACCAGTTCTCCGGAAATGCCTATATTGACATCAAGCCTATTGAAGGTCTTACCCTCCATGCTGATGCCAACATATCCCGTTTCATCTTCAGCAATAGCTATTTCTCTCCGAAAGTTTCCTTGCCGGAACAGTATGAGACAGAACCAACTTCTACGCTCGCAGAGGCTAACTATCGCAACACGAATACGTCTATCAACTTCCGTGCTGACTATAAATTCAAGATTACTGACGACCATCGCTTCGACGTGATGGCTGGTTATAGTGCTGACAGATACTGGAGCAAGGAACACGACCAGGCTTACAGCGGATTCCCTAATGACGATGTGCTCAATAATGCCAGTTCTGCGACTACCGTCAATAAGCCTATGGAGACTTATTCCAAGAGTGGACTCAATTCCCTCTATGGCCGTTTGAGCTATGATTTCCTCTCACGTTATCTGCTTGATTTCAGTCTTCGTTCCGATGAGTCATCAAAATTTGGACCGGGTAATAAGCGCGGTACTTTCCCTGCAGTTTCTCTGGCCTGGCGCATCAATCAAGAGCCTTTCCTGGAATCTGTAAGAGATATTGATGATCTGAAGTTCCGTTTGAGTTGGGGTAAGACTGGTTCCACCAATGTATCCGACTTCTCTTACATCCAGTATTTCAACTCCAATATCTATGGTGGACAGAGTGCCATTACCTTAGCCACTACTTATCCTAACAAGGATATCAAGTGGGAGATGACTACAGAGTACAATGCCGGTGTTGACTTCTCGTTCTTCAATGGCAGACTGAACGGTAGCTTTGATATCTATCACCGTAAGACAGATGGCGCCTTGGCTCCAGCTCCTATCGCCTTGGAGTTTGGTATCGGTACATTCTACAGCAATATTCTCGACCTTACCAATAATGGTTTCGAGTTCTCTATCGGAGGAGATGTGGTTCGCACCAAGGATTTCACCTATAATACGATGCTCAGTATCTCATCCAACAAGAATAAGATAACCAAGCTCAATGGTTCTACACTCGACATGATGCACCAGGATCTCTACATGGAAGGTCATGCGATGGGAACCGTGAAGGGTTACAAGGTGGCTGGTATTTTCCAGAGTCAGAAACAGATTGATGAACTGAATTCTCAGGCACAGGCAAACGGATATGATTTCTATCAGGATGGTGCTCACGTAGGCGACTATATGTTTGTGGATACAGATGGCAACGGGTATATTACCGAGGCAGACCGTACGGCTATCGCCAATCCGGAGCCAAAGGTGTTCGGAGGTTGGTCACATACCTTATCATATAAGAACCTCACCCTGTCAATGCTCTTCCAGTATCAGTTTGGAGGTCATGCATACTACGGTACTATGCAGGAATCTGCTGCCGGCAGTCTGGGCCAGAGTATTCTGAGAGAAATGTATGGCAATACATGGACACCGGACCGTACGGATGCCAAGTATGCCCAGCTGGTATGGCTGCCAACAAGCATGAGCAATACATACACCAACTACCGCTATGTATATTCCAACTCATACTTCCGTCTGAGAAATATCACGCTCTCCTATAATTTCGAGCCATCTCTTCTGGAGCGCCTGCACATCAGCGGAGCATCTGTGTTCTTCACAGCCACCAACCTGTTTACCATTACTAACTGGCCAGGTTTGGATCCAGACATGTCGGCAACAAATGCCTTCTTAAAGACAACAGAGAACAAGGACGTTTATCCAATGAGCCGTTCTTTCTCTATCGGTTTGAAATTACAATTCTAACTCATACAAAGACTGTAGATTATGAAACATATAAGATTTCAATTTCTTACGCTCCTTTCAGCCACAGCACTGACTCTTACATCGTGTGACCTGATAGGTAGCCTCGACGGCATCGAACCAGAACATGTGGTTACTGATGACAATTATATCACTGATGTCTCAACAGCACAGACAGCGCTCAATGGTGTCTATGCCTCATGGCGCAGCACGGGTGTATCTTACCTGCGCTATGGAATGTCGTCTATGGCTCATACCCAGACTCAGGCGATGGCAATGGGGGCGGATGAGTTTGCTGCCGAGAATATCGAGACCAATAACAGTAATGTGGAGACGGCTTATACCGCCTACTACAATGTGATTAATACGGCCAATACCTTCCTGGTACATATCAACAAGAATATACCAGGACTGAGCGAGGAGAAACGTACAGAGATGATTGCAGAGGCTCGTTGCCAGCGTGCCTTGGCTTACCTTACTCTGCTGAAGTGCTTCGGAGAATATTGGAAGCAGGATTCACCATATGGTGTCTGCATCTTCCAGGACGAACTGGTAAGAGATAACCAACCACGCAAGCGTTCTTCTGTGGCTGAAACTTACAAGTTGATATCTGATGATCTCGATTATGCCATCGCCCATTGTGAACAGCATCCGGCAGATCATTATCACATGAGTTCTGTTTTCGCCAGGGCTTTGAAAGCCAAAATGTATATGGCTCAGGATAATTATGCTGAAGCTGCAAGACTGGCAGAGGAAGTGATCAGTGGGGCTGAAGCAGCTGGTTATGGTTTGGAAAGCGATTATGCCAAGATCTTCGACGAACAGTTTAATTCTCAGGAGATGCTCTTTGCTCCTTATACAGCCAATCCAAGTGAGTTGATGGACTCAAACTGGTATATGTTTTCTCCAGGTTCACTCCTCAAGAAGGTGGCAGATGATTTAGTTCCAGATGATGAAACAGGTGGAGATATTGTTATTCCAAACCCAGGAGATGGTGGGGACGTTGTTGTTCCTGATCCTGATGGTTCTTCAGATGGTAGTGCTTCTGGCGATGGTGGTGTTGTTATTCCAGGCGGCGAAGGTGGAGTAGTCATCCCAGGCGGTGATGGAGGCGTAGTTATCCCTGGTGGTGATGGTGGCGATTTCCCATTCCCTCCAGGTGAAGATGATGCAGCTTCCTACGATGCGCTATATACATGGGCCTATAAGGGAGATGCCATGAACGGTATTGGAAAATATAACAAGTTGACTCCTGAAATGTTCTATGCTGACTCCTATTACTTCATGCGCCTTGCCGAAGTCTATTATATCGCTGCCGAAGCAGAGGCTCGTCAGGGTCAGTATGCTAAGGCTCGTACGCTCTTGGCTACAGTCATCGAACGTGCTGGATATACTGAGGACGATGTGAACGCTATTGCCGACAGTGATCTTCTGGGTGAAATTCTCAAGCATAAGTTGTGTGATATGAGTAACGAAAATCTGGAAGAATGGTTCGATCTTTGCCGTTATAACCGTCAGGGTGGTTTCGAGAGTTGGACAGAAGATGAGAAAGCAGAACTTCCTAGCTTCCGCCGATATCTTCTTCCTATACCAAAGGCATCTATGGGAGCCAATAATCTTCTGGTTCAGAATCCGGAATATGTGAATCAATAAACATTATATAATAAATAAAATCGAGAAAAAATGAATAAGATGAAAATGAAAACTTGCATGATGACACTTGCCGGTCTTGTACTTGCAATGGCTGCCAGTGCGCAGAATTTTGTGATGAAAGGCAAGGTTAAAGGTAACGTGGACGGCTGTTCTGTCATGTTGCAGAAGTATGGATTGGAAGGTGTTACCAATCTGGATAGTGTTACAATCAAGAATGGTGAGTTCACCCTCAAGGGGGTAGTTAACCAGCCTGAGCAGTATCAGATGGTTATTGATATGAACAAGCCTGGTACAGCTGAGCCTGACTATCAGAAAATATTCTCAACAAGAGTCTATGTAGAGAATAAGCCGATGACCTACGATGTAGATCTTACCGGTTTTCCTGCAGAGCGTGATATGAGTATGATAGAGCCTGTTGTAAAGGGTTCTACCACTCAGGATGTTTATCAGGCTTATCTTGAACTGATGTCACCTATTCAGGACAAGATGCATAAGATGGATGATAGTATCAACCAGACTACCGATTTGGCACAGCGTGTAGCCCTTGCCAAGGAAGCCATCAAGTTGCAGGAGGAAATGCGCCATCAGACCAGTCTGTTTATTCAGCAGCATACCACTTCTCTGGTAGCCTTCGACTTGCTTCTCGAGAGTTTCTCTTCTTTACCAACCCCATATACCTCTCAGCAGATTGACGAGATGATGGGCTGGTTGAAGAACGACTGGAGTTCTTCTGCACAATATCCGATGCTGCAGATGCAGGCAGAGATGGCAAAGCATACAGCTATCGGCAACCATTATATCGATGGTACCGTTGTCACTCCTGAAGGCAAGCAGGTGAAGCTTTCTTCACTTATCAAGAAGGGTGAATACACCATGTTGGAGTTCTGGGCTTCCTGGTGTCGTCCATGCCGTCAGGAGATTCCACATCTCAAGAAGGTACACGAGAAATACAAGGATTTCAACATCATCAGTATTTCCGTAGATGAGAGAGATGCCGACTGGAAAAAGGCAATGGCCAAGGAAGGAATGACCTGGACACAAGTTCGCAATCCTGAAGGTTTTGGCGGTATGGTGATGGGCGAGTATGGCATCAATGGTATACCAGCCTGTCTCATCCTAGATAAGGATGGCAATTTCTATAAGACCAACATGCGTGGTGCTTATCTTGATGCTTTCTTATACGATTACTATAAGAAATAAAATAGTTTAGTGCATAAAAAAATCCCCGATATGAATCCTCAGTATTCCTGCAGGATTCGTATCGGGGAATTTTGTTGATGAATTGTATGAAGGATAGATCTTCGCGAAATGAAAATCCATCATTGTTATTTACCATGCTTCCAGTTTATCAGCAATCTCTGGCATCTTGTTCTTGGTGAATACAGGATTTTTGCCTTCCTTCTTCTGTTGGCGATAGTCTTTCAACAGGAAGACGGCCTGACGGGAAAGCAGGACGATGGCTACGAGATTGCAGAGGGTGAGAAGAGCCATCGTGATATCTGCAAAACTCCATGCAAAATCCAGAGATACTACCGCTCCGACCATCACCATTGCTGCTACAGCAAGACGATAGACAAATACACCCAGCTTGGAGTCCCTGATATATCTCACGTTGGTTTCTCCATAATAATAATTGCCGATGATGCTGCTAAAGGCAAACAGCCATATCATTACCGCAACAAACGGATTGCCGATGCTTCCGATTTCGTGGGTCAGGGCATCCTGGGTGAGTTGAATACCATTTGAAGCCGTAAGATCCACACCGCTCACCAGAATAATGAAAGCAGTGCAGGAACATACCACCAGCGTATCTGTAAAAACGCCCAAAGCCTGTATCAATCCCTGTTTTACAGGATGACTGACTGTAGCTACCGCAGCAGCATTCGGTGCACTACCTTCACCTGCCTCATTACTGAACAGACCTCGCTTGATACCCTGTATTACTGTAACGCCAAGAACTCCGCCTGCAGCCTGATTGAATCCGAAAGCATTCTCAACAATGGTAAGCAGAACCTTTGGCAGACTGGTGATATTCCAAACAACAACACCTACAGCTATCAGAAGGTAAATGACAGCCATCACTGGAACCACGGTAGAAGAGAACTTAGCCACTCTATGGATGCCACCGAAGATGATGAGCAGGGTGAGCACAGTGAGGGCAATTCCCATGGTGGCAGGTTCGATGCCAAAAGCCTTCTGCCATGCCAGACAGATAGTATTGCTCTGCACAGAATTATAGGCAAAGCCGAAGGTAATGATCATCAGCACGGCAAAAAGAATACCCATCCATCCTTTTCCCAAACCATACTTCATATAATAGGCCGGTCCGCCATAGAAAGATGTTTTGCCTTTCCGCTTGTAAAGTTGGGCGAGAGTTGATTCTATGAAAGCGGATGCAGAGCCCAGTAAAGCCAGCATCCACATCCAGAATACGGCTCCCGGTCCACCGATGCTGACAGCAGTAGCCACACCGGCAAGATTACCGGTTCCAATACGGCTAGCCAATGCTACCACAAAAGCCTGGAAGGAAGAAATGTGTTTCATTTCTCCATCCACTTTCACCTCCATCGACAGTTCATCGTGTCCTATTTCTTCCGGTTGTACCTTGTCGGGATGAATCAGCAGCCTGATCATCTCTCTGATAAGGCGGAACTGAACGAAACGGGTACGCCAAGTGAAAAACAGGGCACAGCATATCAAGACGGTGATGATGATATACGACCAAAGGAAATCGCTAACCTGAACTAAAATGTTTTGTATTGAATCTATCATTTATCTATTTAAAACTTCTTATTTTCTTTACTTTTTTATAACCTTCAGAACCTGGTCTGCAATACTTTTCATTCCCTTGATAGTAGGGTGACCGTTTTTCTTGTCAATATCATGAAGAGCAATGACAGGAACCTGATATTTGTTGCAGATCTTTTTAACTGACTCATTGATTACATCCTTGAGTTCAGAGTTTAAGATGAAATATACCTCTACATTAGGATAATGCTGTCGTATATCTGAAAGCAGCTTGGCCATGGCTGGGCGGAAACAGTACAAATCTGCGCGCTTCCAGCCGCTATACTGATAGTTGCCGAGCGGGGCATCAGCCCAGTTGTCATTCGTAGCACCGCAAATCAGGATGATATCCGGATTGCCAAGAAGAGAACTGCGGGTGATGAAAGAACGGTCGGTATAATCTGCATCATTATAGCCAGTGTTGCAGATGGTAGCACCAGAATAGGAATTGATATTTCCCATCTTATAGCCTCCTTCCTTGATAACTTGCCACCACCAGGTTTGCTCAACCTTGTTTACATCTGTAGTTTCTGGTGGAGTAGTAGGTGAGTACCAGGTGGCATAACCCTTAGGAATGAACCCCTCGAAAGTGGAATACGAGTCACCGAGAACGGCAACGGTCTGCTTCACCTGTGCCATGAGCGGCATGAAGGTGAGCATAATGAAAGAAATGATAATCGTAAATCTTTTCATGATGCTTGTTCTTGTTTTAATGCTTCTTATGTAATTCTGCTGCAAAAGTAATATAAATATGTGAATAGACAAAAAATATCGGAGGAAAATTCATCTTTCTGTTTCTATTTTTGTCTAAAACTAAGCATGATTTGAGTTATACCATTATTTTATCATGTGCGCGCTCAAGCGCATATGCACGCAAGCGCACGAATGCATATATATAATAATGTATACACAATAAATCGCCATGCTAAAATCTTTATAAATGTTAAATACTTACTGAAAAAGCAACTTTTTTGCGAAAAGATTTGGTGGAATGAAAAATAGTTAGTA
>ERZ773147.1268-NODE-1268-length-26747-cov-8.428143_pt1 | contig 26747 bp, 40 predicted proteins | sample MGYA00580851_ERZ773147 | MGnify/ENA primary metagenome ERZ773147 (study PRJEB29015, sample SAMEA2737818) | human gut metagenome | biome: human gut; feature: human-associated habitat; material: faeces | place: China | collected 2012 ... | reverse complement strand
CTTTTTACAAGTAATTAATTAGTTATTACCAGTATGCTAGGTAACTGATAATATAAAGTTTATTATGTTTGGTTGAATGTAATAAACCTCCTTTCTGAATATTTTTTTATATAAACTTTTATAGAACTTTCCTAGCGAGTTCTAATTTATATTTATAAATAGTATTTAGTACATATAAGAAATATCTATGAACGTTGATAGTGAGGAAACTTTAAGTATAGAATAAGAGCTAGCTAACTATTCTAACTGTAAAGAATATAATGAGATTTATATGTATTAAGTAGTGTTTATAATATAATGAAAGAGGTGTTGTTATGAGTATACAAGAAAAAATACAAGAACATGTAAAAGAGAAGTGTAGATATTGTTTAAAAGAAGATTGCGACGGAATACATATTAATACAAATAATGAAGCAACATGTGAGAGAGAACGCGAGGAATAGAGTATGATACAATGTTTAATAAATAATAAGATATGCTCAAATGCAAACAAAAGATGTAAAAATTGTGCATTTGATGAATGTAAAGAAGTGATAAATATGAATGAAGAAATACAAAAGTATGAAGATATAGAAAATATGAGAAAATTAAAGAAAGAATTGCCAGAGCAGTGTAAAAACTGTTCTTTTTTAGAGATTATAAATCTTAGAAAAGGTAAAGTATTTTGTCCTTACATGATTAAAGAAAAGTGTTTAATAAAATAGAGAGGAAAATGTAAAATGTATTTAAAAGTAAAATCAAAAAAATTGAAAAATCTTAGTTTTAAAATATCTAAATCAAAAAATGATTTAGTAGTAAAAATATTAAATGCAAAAGGATATGAATGCGATAATTCACAAATAAGTCAAATAAAAGTAAATAGAAAGTTAAATTCAGAACAGAAAAAGGTAATATTAGAAAACCAAAACGAAAAAGTTTCAATAGTAGGAAGTTATTATATTTGGGAAGCAGATGTTATAGTAAAAATAGTAGATAAAGTAACAGGAAAGGAAATATAAAATTATGTGGAATATATTTTTAGGAATAATATTAAGTTGTGTAGGAGTGATAGCAATAGCTGTTACTCTTTTTATTTTTGTTACAATAATAGATGTAATGATAAAACAATTTAAAAGAAAATAATTTTAATAAATTTTAATTAGGAAGGGGTGAACCAAGTGTTAAGTGAAAAACAAATGCAATGTATAAACTTAATGGTTATAGAAAATAAAACACAAAAACAAATAGCAAAAGAATTAAAAATAACAGAACAGACAATATGCAACTGGAAAAAAGATAAAGAATTTAAAAATGAAATAGAGAAAAATATAAAAGAAAATTTTGGTTCACTTGCAGTAGAAGCACAAAAGGAACTGAAAAAACTATTAAAATCAAATAACGAATATATAAAAATGCAAGCAGTAAAAGATATTCTTGATAGAGCAGGATATAAACCTACAGAAAGAATAAAGAATGAAGTAGAACCTTCTAAAAAATTTGCAGATATTTGCAAACAATTAGGCGGTGAAGGACTAAATGAATGACGAAGAAAAAGACTTTGAATTATCAGAAAAATATATTGACTTTTGCAATACAACTGAAAATGTTGATGTTGATATACTAGAAGGAACAACAGCCTCAGGAAAAACTACAATAGCAGCAGGCATTAAGTTTATGCGAATGATATCAGCATCTAACAAAAAAGAGCATATAATTGCAGCAAGAACAACAGGTGTCGCTGAAAAAAATATAATAAATCAAGATAATGGAATATTAGATATACACAAAAATGCTATATATTGTGGAAATGGAGATAAAGACCATAAGTTCTCACATATAAAATTCGAAAATAAAATTATATATGTATTAAGTTATAAAAATAAAGACCAATGGGAGAATGCACTAGGAGGACAATATGGTTGTGTGTACATAGATGAAGGTAATATAGCTGATATAGATTTTGTTAGAGAAATCTTAACAAGAAATGATTACTTGTGCATAACATTAAACCCAGATGATCCTAATTTACCTATTTATGATGAAGTAATAAATCATGCTAGACCATATAAAAAGTATGCTAATGACGTACCAATGGAAATAATGAAAGAACTAAACAAAGTTGAACCAAAGAAAAATTATAGATATTGGTTTTTCACTTTTTATGATAACAAAGGTTTGACAGAAGAAGAAATAGAAAAGAAAAAAACAGTAGCACCAATAGGAACAAAGTTATATAAAAACAAAATACAAGGATTAAGAGGAAAAGCGACAGGACTATGTTTCAATTTACAACCTAAAAACATAATAACACTAGAAGAAGCAAAGAAAATGAAATTTAAGTTATTTTCTATTGGTTGTGATACATCATACTCAAAAGAGAGCAACGATAAAGTAACATTGGAAGGTATAGGCATAACAATAGATAATAAATGTGTTCTATTAAAAGAAAGAACATTTAATAATAAAGATAGAACAGTACCATTTGCACCATCAGATGTGGTTCAATGGATAATACAATTTATGGAAGAGTTCAAAAACGAATGGGGATTTGCAAGGACTTGTTTTATAGATAATGCAGACCAAGGAACAATAATGGAAGCAAACAAAGCAAAAAGGCAAAATGCTTTAGTATATAACTTTGAAAATGCATGGAAAAAAACAAAAATAATCACTAGAGTTCAACTACAAGAAAGTTGGTTGAACACTGGTGATTTTTTAATTGTTGAAACTTGCAAAGATTATATAGATGAATGTAATAAATATTCATTTGATGAAGATAATCAACCTGAGGATGGCAATGACCACTCAATAAATGGTTGTCAGTATGCTTGGTTACCTCACAAAAAGAAAATTGGAAATTGGGAAGTAATAAAAAAATTGATTAAAGATGAGGAGGAATAATATATGAGTACAAGAAGCACATTATTTCAAACACCAACAATTGAGATAGATCAAAGTAGATATGAAGAATTAATACAAGAGGAATTAAAATATAAACAATATAAAGAACAAGCACCAATAGAAGTAATTAGAATAATAGAAGGTCAAGATAGTGAAATTGCAACAACTGAAAGTTTGGAGGAATAAAATGGGAACAGTCAACGATAAAATTAAAAATGTAATACGAAATTGGTTAGAAATACAACCAAGTGTAGGAGATACAATAACAATACAAGAAACAAATACATTTGAAGGTAATTGTTTTAGAAATCTATTGTGGTATAGAGGAGATGCCTCAGAATTACATCAGTATTATACACAAACAGATGATTTAATGGGAAATGCAAAGTTTTGGGCAGCACAAAGTACAACTGGTATAAATATTAGAAAAATACATACTGGGTTACCTGCTATGATAATTGATATGCTAGCGGATATAATAGTTGATAGTTTTAATAAAATAGAAGTTAAAGGAAACAACGAAGCACAAACAAATTGGGAAGAAATAGCAAAAGAAAATGACTTCAAAGAAACATTAAAACAAGCAATAATTGATGTATTTGTGCAATGTGATGGTGCATTTAAGATAAGTTATGATACAGATATAAGTAAATATCCTATAATAGAGTTTTATTCTGGACAAGATGTTGACTATGAATATACAAGAGGAAGAATAACAGGAATAAACTTTAAAAATAAATATCCTAAAAAAGATGCTTGTTATACTTTGTTTGAAAAATACTCTAAAGATGGCATAAAATATGAATTATATAAAAATGACCAGTTAATGAAAGATTACAACTCTATTCCAGAAACAGCAGACTTGAAAGAACCAACAGATACTAAATTTATGATGGCTGTGCCTATGATGTTCAATAAATCAAAGAAATATAAAGGCAGAGGTCAAAGCATATTAGAAAAGAAATTAGATGCTTTTGATAGCTTTGATGAAGTATGGAGTAAATGGATCGATGCATTAAGAGATAACAGAACAATAACATATATTCCAGAAGATTTAATACCAACAAATGAGAATGGAGATTTATTAAAACCTAATACATTTGATAATAGATATGCTAAAGTAGGAAGTACAACATCAGAAACAGAAAGTAGTAAAATTACAAGAGAAAAAGGAGACTTTGATTATGAAGGAATGCTACAGTCATATATAACTGCATTAGACTTGTGCTTACAAGGTTTAATAAGTCCTAGTACCCTTGGAATAGATGTGAAAAAATTAGACAATGCAGATGCACAAAGAGAAAAAGAAAAAGCAACACAATATACAAGAGGGAAAGTAATAGATGTATTAGAAAAAGTTATTCCTAAGTTAGTTGAAATATGTTTAAAAACATATGATTTAGCACAAGAAAAAACAGCAGGAGAATATGAAGCAGTAGTAGACTTTAAAGAGTATGCTAATCCAAGTTTTGAAGCAACAGTAGAAACAGTATCAAAAGCTAGACCTGGTCAAAATGTAATGAGTATTGAAAAAATAGTTGACACAATGTACGGTGATAGTTTAACGAAAGAAGAAAAAGAAGAAGAAGTAAAAAGACTAAAAGAAGAAGCGGGAATAATTGAAAAAGAAGAACCTAATATAATGAACTTACTTGAGTAGGTGATTAAATGCAAGATGAATACGATATAAAAAAAATAATGGAAGAAATAGAATTGCAACTAATTACTTCTATGAAAAGAACACTATGGAGTCATAAAGAAGATGAAAAAACAAAAGGATTTGACTGGCCACAATGGCAAGCACTTAAATTAAAACAATTTGAAGATTACAAAAAGGCAAATAAAGAAATATTTAACAACAACACAAAAGGGTTAAATAGATATTTATATAAACATATAAAACAACAATTCAAAGAAGGTGCAGGAAGAACAAATAAACAGGCAATACAGTCAGGAATTATAAGAAAAGAAGATTCACAATTAGGTGGATCTTTTTTTGGATTAAATCATAGAAAATTAGATGCACTAATAAAAAGCACAAAAAATGACATGAAAGATGTAAAATATGCAACATTAAGAATGGCAAATGACCAATACAGACAGATTATATATAAAGCACAAGTATTTGCTAATACAGGAGCAGGAACAGTAAAACAAGCTATTGATATGGCAAGTAAAGAATTTTTAGCAAGAGGCTTTAATTGTATTGAATATAAAAATGGTACAAGACATAATATAGCAGATTATTGCGATATGGCTATTAGAACAGCTAACAAAAGAGCTAATCTAATGGGTGAAGGCAAAATGCGAAAAAAATTAGGCAACTCATTAGTATATGTATCTAAACATGGCGGTGCTTGTGATAAGTGTACACCATGGGAAGGCAGGGTATATATAGATGATGTATGGTCCGGTGGAACAAAAGATGATGGGAAATACCCATTGTTAAGTACTGCAATTGAAGGAGGATTTTTGCATCCAGGATGTTACCATGGTTTAAGCACATATTATGAAGACATAAATGAAGAACCAGAAGAGGTAACAAAAGCAAAACACAATCATAATGCAGAAGACAAATATACTCAATATTTGCAACAAAGACAGAAACAGTATCAAAGGTTGACGGTTGGTAGTTTATTACCTGAAAATGTATTAAACTATAAAAATAAGGCTAATGAATTGAAAAATCAAATAGAAAGTAGTAAAATAGGTTTATCAAATGATGAACAATATGCAATAAACCAATACATTAGTTCAGAAAGCTACAAAATAAATGAAATATTAAGAAATAATCTTAAACTAGATAATATTCAACAAAATATAGTTAATCATTTAGATAAAGCATTAGATAAATGTAAAAATTATAATGGGAATATAGTTAGAGTTTTAGATATAACAGATAAGAAAGAATTAAAAAAATTTATACATATGAATAAACTTAATAAACCAATAATGTTTAATGAATATTTATCTTTTTCAAGTAAATCTAATTATAATGCAAATGCTAATGTGGTAATATATACAGTATCAAATAAAGCAAAAGATTTAAGGAAGTTTAATTCAGACGAATCTGAAATATTATATCCAAGAAATAGTAAGTTTATTGTAGAAAATATAAAGAAAATAAATGGAAAATATTATTTATTATGGAGGGAAATTTAATGAAAAATCCTAGATGGATAAATGAAATACCTAAACCAATACCAATAAATGAAAAAGTTGAAATAACAGATGAAATGAAAAAAGAAGCAGAAGAATTTTCAAAAGCCGTTGAGACTGGGAAAATTGATGAATGGTTTAATAAAAAATAAATTCTTATAATATTCGACAAATCTCGACAACATGTTACAAAGAAATAATAGTATAATCTTATTACATTAATGTAAAAGGAGGAGTATTATGTATTGTCCAAAATGTAGAAATGTATTAAGCGATGACAGTAGATTCTGTACAAAATGCGGTTATAAAATACAATCAATTACTACTACAAACAACAATCAGAATATGATGTCAAATGCAGAGTTGCAAGCTAGATTACAATTAGAACAATTAAAGATGCAACAGCAACAAATTCAAATACAGCAACAACAATTACAAATACAACAACAGCAATATAATTCTATGATGAAGTGTCCGAAATGTGGATCTACTTCTATATCATCAAATAAAAAAGGATATGGAGTTGTAAAAGGCGGTTTAGGCGCAATTACCGCTATAGGATTAGCACCATTTACAGGTGGAGCTTCTTTAGCAGTTGGAGCGATTGGGGCAGGAGCTGGAAATATTGGCAGAAACAAAGTAATATGTACTTGTATGAATTGCGGGTATAAGTTTAAACCTAAAAAAAGATAGTAACTTAATTTGACACTCTATTGAGTGTCTTTTTATATGCAAGTTTAGTGTTAAAGGTAGCACAACAGTCTCCAAAACTGTTTGTAGTGGTTCGAATCCATTAACTTGTGCCATTTTCAAAATTAGAGCCTTAAAGGGCTCTTTTTTATTGTAAAAATTATAGTCGACGGACTTTAAACGGGGGAGGTTCCAATATGGAAGACGATAAAAAACAAAATGTAGATACTCAAACTACAACAGATAATGCTCAAAAAGAGCAAAAAACTGAAAACAAAAATGAGGGTGAGAAAACTAAAAAACAAGTAGCACAAAAAGGTGAAGATGGTTCTATAGTTTTCAAAAATCAAGATGAGTTAGATGGATTTATTAGAAGAATGTATGCCAAAGGTGCTGAAAAAGCAGAACAAGGTGAAACTTCTAAACAAGTTCAAGACACTCAAAACAAACAAGGAGACAAAGGACAAGAAGAACAAAAAGAAACTGCTCAAGCAGACTATACTGACAAAATAGCACTTGCTATGGCCAAAGCTGGTGTTGATGTTAAGAAAGTTGAAAGAGCAGCAAGATTAGTTGATATGTCAAAAGTTTTAGAAAATGGTGCATTAAACACTGAAAAACTAGAAGATGAAATCAACGCAGTAATTTCTGAATTTCCCGAGCTAAAAATTGCAAAGGAAGAAGAAAAAGAAGAAAAAGGATTTAAATTCGGAGCAACACAAAGTAACTCTGATGAAAATCAAAAAAACAAAAAACCTGTAGTCACAAAAAGATGGAACAGGTTTAATTCATTTTAGGAGGTAATTAATTATGGCATTAAATTATGCAGAGGTATGGTCTCCAGACCTATTAGAAATTATGGAGCAAGATTCTTTAACTTCACCGTTCGTAACTACAGCAGTTAAATGGTTAAGTGCAAAAACATTTCATTTTACACAAACGAGTACAAGTGGTTATAAATCACATAGTAGATTAGGTGGATGGAACAAGGGAACATTTGCACAAACTGATGTACCTTTTACATTAACACATGATAGAGATATTCAATTTTTAGTAGATAAAATAGATGTAGATGAAACAAATGAAACAGCATCTATTAAAAATATTTCAGAAGTATTTCATAAAACACAACAAATACCAGAGATGGATGCATACTTTTATTCTAAAGTTGCTACAGAAGCACAAAAATTAGCAGGATATCATAGTTCAACAGCATTATCTTCATATACAAAAGAAAATGTATATGGAAAATTAAAAGCAATGTTAAGTGCTGGAAAATTAAGAAGATATGTGGCAAAAGGTGCATTAATTGCATACGTAAATTCTACAATTATGGATTTATTAGAACAATCTACAGATTTTACAAGAAAAATAGAAATGACACAAATTGCAGAGGGTGGAATTGGAATAGAAACTAGAATTACGGATATTGATGGAGTAACATTAATAGAAGTAATTGACGATGAAAGGTTTTATGATAAATTTGATTTTACTGACGGATTTGTACCTGTTAAAAAGGTTGCCGCAGATGAAAGCAAAAATATAGCAGCTGTAATAGGATCTCATAAAATTAACGTATTAATAGCATCTCCACTAACTGTAAAAACAGTTCCAAAAATTTCAAGCATTTATTACTTTAATCCGGGTCAACATACAGAAGGAGATGGCTATCTATATCAAGATAGAAGTTTATCTGATACATTTGTATTCCCAAATGGAAAAGATAATAAAATTGACAGTATATATGTTGATGTTGATACAACTGAATATGCTGAAGAATAGGAGGTTACTATGTCAAAAATAAGAGTAGTAAAAGATAATGTATTATTATCTATCGAAGAGGAAGAATTAGCACAATATGAGGCAAGAGGATATTCTAAATTAGGAGCTACTAAAAAAGTAGCTTCTAATTTAGAAAAAGAATTAAAGAAAATTGCAGAACTTAATAAGGAATTAACAGCAAAAATAACAAAAGTTGAAGAAGAAAAGGCTGAATTAGTAAAACTTAATAAGGAATTAACAGCAAAAATTGCAGAATTAGAAAAGAAAGTAAAATAAGAGGTGTTGCAAATGATAAATGTTTATGCAACAGACGAGGACTATTTTAAATATGGTTCTAAAGCATTGGAAAGTGATGAAATAGAAAAATATTTAGAGTTAGCCTCAATAGACGTCAACAGAGCTACATTAACAAGAATTGAAAGAAGAGGTTTTGATAATTTAACATCACAGCAAAAAGATTTAATAATCAAAGCAACTTGCATACAAGCAGATTATATAAAAGAAGAAGGCACTTATGATGATGAAAGCGTATCTAGTTATTCAATAGGTGGAGATTTAACCATAAATGAAACTGAATCGCAAGATATGGCTGATAAATTAAAAATATCAAAAGTGGCTTTTTCTTATTTAAAAAGAACAGGATTAACAAATAGAGTTATATGATAAAAAGGTTAAATCCAAAACATTTGAAAAGATTCTTAAACAATAAATGTGATGTAGTTATATATCAAGAAGGCTTATCAGAAGATGGTGAGCCTTTAACTTCTTTAAATTTAAAAAATGTAAAATGTAGATTTGTTGAAAAAACTAAAATTGTAATCAGTTCTGATGGAAAGAAGATTGAACTTATAGGAAAAGTAATATTACTTGGAGACATAGCACCAAAAATCAAGAAAATAAGTGGTGGACAAGTAGTAGTAAATAATACAGAATATGAAATTTATCAAGCAAGTAGACCAAGAAATCCGGATGGAACAGTTCATCATACGACATTGGAGTTGATGTAATATGAAAATAACATATAATACTAAAAATATAAATGAAATATTAGAAAATGCAAGATTAGCACTGATAGATACTGCAGAAGCGGTAAAAACAGATTTAATTCAAAGTCAAACAATGCCACTTGATACTGGTACAATGCAAAATGATAGCACTTTTGTAGATGATAAAAAAGTTATGAAAGGTGTTGCTAGAATAGTTGTAGATACAGTATATGCAAGAAAAATTTATTTTGATCCAGAAATACACATAAAACAAGGAAAAAATCCTAATGCAAAACAGTATTATTTTGATGATTATATTTCTGGGAATAAAAAGGATTTACCAATAAAATATTTTAAACAAATGTTAAAAAGGAGAAATAGATAATGATAGCAAGAATTAGTGTATCTAAAATAAGAGATTATTTAAAAACTGTTATTACAGAATGTCCAAAGTGGTATATAGGACAAATGGATGAAAATCAAGACAAAGCTATTAGTGTATATGCTAATCGTAGACAATTAGAAGATAATTCTAAATATAAAAAGTTGAAAAGTTATGGAATATTACCAGTTACATTACTGTTAAGATGGACTAAAAATTATAATATGGCTGAAATAATGGCAAATAAGATTTATGAACTATTAGACTGTAGTTCTTTTTTTATTGATGATTATAATTGCTCGATTGAGTGCTTATATAATGGTCATATTGATTTAGGAGCAGATGAAAACAACGTTTATAAGTTTTCAATAGAATTTAATTTATTATATAGAAAGGGTGAAAATAATGGCAACTAAAACAGGAGTATATCCAGTGTATGAAAACCAATTTCAAGTTGGAGCTACTAAAGAAGCTTTAAATGATATAGCAGATATGGAAAGTTTCTCAGTAAAATTAGACAATGGAGTAGAAGAATGGAATCCATTGGACCAAAAAGGATGGGTTAGAAGATTAATGACTTCTAAATCTGTTACAATATCAATATCAGGAAAAAGAAACTTTGGAGATACTGGTAATGATTATGTAGCAGGATTAGCCTTAAAAAACGGAAGAGATGTTGAAGGATGTTTACAATGGACATTCCCAAATGGTGCAATATTATTATTTGAAAATGCTATTTACAACATAACAAACTGGGGAGCCGGAAAATCAACAGAAGTTATTCCACTTGAATTTGATGTAATGTCAAATGGAAAACCAACATATACAGAAGCAACAGCGGAAGCATAAAAAGAGTAGGTTTAAACCTACTCTTTATTTTATATTTAGGAGGAATTTAAAATGGCAAATTTAGATATAAGTTCAAAATTAGGACACGAAAAACAAGAAATAACTATAGCGGAAGGAAAAACATACGAGGTAGATTGTAGTGCTGAAACAATGTTAAAAGCACAAGATATATTTAAGAAAGATGATAGCTTAGAAGGATTATTTACAGCTATAAAATTATTGTTAGGAGCAAAAGCCGAAAAAGATATTAGAGCAATGAAATTAACAGTAAATGGATTAAAAACAGTCATAATTGCAATTATGGCACAAGTAAATGAAATTTCTTATGAGGAAATGGAGAAACGATTTCAAAACAAGTAATGATACAGAATTATGGTATGACATAGAAGAAGACTGGCCATTAATTGAGGCAAGTCTAGCAAAACAATATGGAATAAGAATAAGAAAAGAAATTGACACAATGGATTATGCAGAATTGTGTAATCTTATCTCTGGTTTAATGCCAGACACACCACTACGGAAATATTGTTCAAATTCGTAGTGAAGATGATGATGAAGTTCTAAAAAACTTCACACAAGAACAAAAAGACACAAGATGGAAATACAGAAATAAATTAGCAAAGAAAATAAGTAAAGAAGACTATAAGAAAGTTATCGCTGAAATGCAAAAAGCATTTAAAGAAATGGCTGGTGATAACAAATGATAGAAGTAAGATGCCCAAACTGTAATCAACTTTTGTTAAAAGTTGAACGATGTAAGGGCGAAATAAAATGTATACGATGTAAGAAAACAATAAAAATTAACATAGATAAAAAAGATAGAGTGAGCAACACGACTATTATTAGTGAGTAGTTAGCCAATACCTACTTTGAATTTTGAAAGGAAGGAGGAGTAGGTATGAGCACTAATGTGGGAGCAGTTGATTTCGAATTACTATTAAACTCTAATCCGTTTAATCGAGGACTTAAAAATGCAGGAAATACAATAAAAAGTTCTGGAATTGAAAGTTCTTTAAAAGGAATAGGTAAACTTGCTTTGGCAGCGTTTTCTGTAAAAGCTATAGTAAATTTTGGAAAAGAATGTATTAACTTAGGTTCAGATTTAGCAGAAGTTCAGAATGTGGTAGATGTTACATTTGGAAATTTAAATACAGAAGTAAATAAGTTTGCAGAGAATGCAATCGATAAATTTGGATTAGGACAAACTGTAACAAAAAAATATGTTGGTACATTTGGAGCAATGGCAAAAGCATTTAACTTTTCTAATAAAGAAGCGTTAGCAATGTCAGAAACTTTAACAGGACTTACAGGTGATGTTGCTTCTTTTTACAATTTATCAAGCGATGAAGCTTATACAAAGTTAAAATCAGTATTCACAGGAGAAACAGAAACACTTAAAGATTTAGGTGTTGTAATGACACAAAATGCATTAGACCAATATGCATTAGCGAATGGATATGGAAGAACAACTGCTAAAATGTCAGAGCAAGAGAAAGTTGCACTAAGATATAAGTTTGTGTTAGACAAGTTAAGTTTAGCCAATGGAGATTTTGCAAGGACTAGTGATAGTTGGGCAAACCAAACAAGGGTATTAGGCTTAAGATTTAATGAACTAAAGGCAACTTTAGGACAAGGATTTATTAACATATTTACACCGATAGTAAAAGGAATAAATATGGTACTATCTAAACTTCAAGTGTTAGCAAATGCTTTTAAATCATTTACAGAAATGATATTTGGAAATGCTGGTGGAGATGATAGCACAAGTACTGTTTCAGACTTAGCGTCAGATGCATCAAAAGCAAGTGATGCGGTAAGTGGTATAGGAGATAGTGCTAAAAAATCTGCTAAAGATCTAAAATATTTAGCATCTTTTGATACTGCTCAAATTTTAAAAAGTGATAGTGATGACAGTGATTCTGGAGGTGGAAGCGGAGATCTAAATATTTCAGGCTTTGGAGATATGGGTAATTCATTACTAGAACAAGCAAATTCAAAAATGGACGAATTTACAAATAAAGCAAAAGAATTATTTAACATATTCAATAAAGGTTTTCAAGAAGGATTTGGCTATTTTGACTGGAATGGGTTTAAACAACAATTAATAAATATTAAGGAAAATTTTAAAGACATATTCATTTCATCGGAAGTTATAGGAGCATCAAAAAAATGGGTTAATACAGTTATATTAAATCTAGGAAGAATGGTTGGAAGTATAGCTAGTATAGGCATGACAATTGCTGATAATCTTGTAGGTGGATTTAATAAGTTTTTAGAACAAAATAAAAAAAGTTTACAAGAACATATAGTTAGAATGTTTGACTTATCGTCTAGAAGCCACGAAATACAAGGAAAGTTCGCCGTAACAGTAGCTGATATTTTTAGTGTTTTTAGAAGTGATAACGCAAAGCAAATAACTGCTGATTTATTAACAATTTTTACTGAAAGCTTTTTAAGTGTACAGGAAATAGCAATGCAATTTGGAATTGATGTTATTGAAGCTATAACAGAACCAATAAATCAAAACAAAGATGCAATTAAACAAGCAATAGAGGGAATGTTTGAATCATATGCTCTAGTTTTAAATGGAATCAAAGAAACTGTAGAAGAGACTTTTAGTAAAATAAGACAAACATATGATATATATGTAAAGCCAGCTTTTGAAAATCTAAAAAGCGGACTTACAAGTATTTTAGGAAAATTCTTAGAAGTATGGAACAATAACATAAAACCAATGTTAGATGAGTTGGGTCAAAAAACCAATGAAGTTTGGACGCAACATTTACAGCCAATGTTTAGTTCAATTGTAGAATTTTTCGGAAAACTTATAAATGGTACAAGTGAATTGTGGAAGACATGGATTCAACCTTTAATAGAATGGATTATAAAGAATGTAGTACCTGTTTTAACACCAATTTTTCAGACTGTATGTAATATTTTTATGAATTTATATTCATATGTTGCAGATGTAATAAGCGGAATATTTGGTGTGTTAGGTGGACTAATAGACTTTATAGTAGGAATTTTCACAGGAGATTGGGATAAAGCTTGGAATGGCATAAAAGCTATTTTTGAAAATATTTGGAATATAGCAACAGCTTTTTTAAAATTAGCTTGGAACAATATGAAAGACATTATTAAAGGTGGAGTAAGTTGGATAAAAGCAGAAATAAATCTATTTAAAAATAATATTTTTAATATTTGGAATGGCATGTGGGATAGATTTAAAAATACAGTTTCAAACGTATGGAATTGGATTCCAAATAGAATAAAAAGTTCTATAAATAGTGTAAAAAACATAATAAACAATATACTAAATAGCATAAGAAGCACGTGGAACAATGTCTGGAATGGAATGAAGACAGCTGTAACTAATTCATTTAGTGGAATATGGTCAGGCATTAAAAGTGTAGGAAATTCTGTATTAGGACGGAATTGAAAGAATGGTAAATGGAGCAATAAGAGGAATAAACGGTCTAATAAGAGGTGTTAATAATGTTAGTAGTATTGTAGGAAAATCTTTTGGAACGATATCTACAGTATCTCTTCCTAGGCTAGCACAAGGTGGTTATGTAAAAGCTAATACTCCACAATTAGCAATGATTGGTGATAATAGACATCAAGGTGAGGTTGTTGCACCAGAGGACAAATTAATGTCATTATATAAGAAGGCTAATCAAGAAATGGGATTAGGAAATAATGAAAAAGTTATAGAATTACTTGAAAAAATAATACAAATTCTAATTAATTTAAGTCTTGATTTTAATTTATATATTGATGGATATGAGTTAAATAAAAGGCTTGAAAAAATTAAAAATAAAAACAGATTTGCAACGAATGGAGGCTAAATATGTATGAATCAAAATTAATAGTAAATAATATTCAAGTACCAGGAATTATTGAATTAATTCCTGGACCAGAGCCTCTATGGGGCGATGGAACTGGAAGAAATACATTAGATGGACATTATAGTGGTACTTTTATTGGATATTTTACAACTTTAGAAATAAAGTTTGGGATAGTGTCAGATGAAGAATATAATTTAATAAAAAAATTGCTTGAACATCCTTTTTTAAGTGATGTTCAATTTTCATTAGAAAAGGACATGAACAATTATAAACAAGGTGATTTATTTTCAGAGGATTTTTACAATGGTCAGGCAATAAAAAGTAGTCCACTTGCGTGTGGTGGTTATTGGAATGAATTTTCAGTAATGTTGACTGCAATAGATAGGAGGCCACAATTAACATGAGTGTAAGTAATGAATTTAAGAACATAACGAAAAAGATAAAACAGCAAAATATAAAGTTAAGCATATGTGATGGTGAATTAACAGTTAAAGATATACATTTTATGTCAGTTAATGTTTTTAACAAGTTACCTGTTTGGATGTTAAGAAAAAAGAAACAAGTTATTGCTAAAGAGTTAAAATATAGTTTTGATGGTCAATTGTTTAAAACAATAATGAAGCAAGTTGAAATCACTGTAAAAAATGCAAATGAAATAAAGGACAAAGATATTAATTTCCAATATGGACTATTTATTAATAACAAATTTGAATATATAGATTTAGGAAATTATTTTATAAAAGATATCGAAAATAGCAAGAAAAAAGATGAAATAACAGTAACAGGATATGATAGAATGATTAGATTTATGAAAACATTTAAACAATCAGAATTACAATTAACATATCCTTGCAAAATGTTAAAATTAGTTCAAAAAATGTGTGAAGTCTGTGGAGTAGAATTATATTCCACAGACTTTTATAATGCTGATTTAGATGTTGAAGAAGATTTTTTCACAGCACAGGAACTAACATATAGAGATGTTTTAGAAAAAATAGCACAGGCAACATTGACAACCGCATTTATAGAAGACAATAAATTGAATTTATATAAAGTAAGTAATGATGCTATAGAAAAAATAGACAAATCTTATTTGACAGATTTAACAATAAAAGAAAAATTTGGACCTGCAAATGCACTGGTTTTAGGTCGTGGAGATGTAGAAGACAATATTGAAGAAACAGACGAAAAGAGCATAGCACAAAATGGAAGATGTGAAATTAGATTTGATGAAAATGAATTTATTGAATTTCAAAGGAAAAAAGTTATTAAAGGAATGTTTGAACAGATAAAGGAACTTGAATATTATTCTTTTGAGGCTTCTGATGTTGGTGTAATGTGGTTAAAACCATGCGCATGTATAGAATTAGGAGATAAAGAAGATAGTTCATATAAGTCTTATTATTTGAAGGCAAATGTAACAATTAATACTGGAATATCGAGTGATATAGAAGCAGAATTACTAGAAGCAACTAATACAGAGTATAAAGTTACTACTAAAGAAGAAAAGAAAACTTTAAAAGTTGAAAGACTGGCAAAAAAAAATGAAGGAAAAATACAAGACTTAGTTGAAGAAACAACTGAAAATTCTAAAAAAATAACAAAGCATGAACAAGATATAAACGGAATAACACAAAATGTAAGTAGTGTAGAAGAAAAATTAGAGACTGTAGAAAGTACAGCAAATACTGCAAAGAGCACGGCTGATACAGCAAAGAAAACAGCTGATAATACTAACGATAATTTAACTACTAACTACTATACAAAAACAGAAACAAATTCGCAAATAACGCAAAAAGCAGAAAGTATAACAAGTGAAGTAAGTAAAACATATTCAACAAAAACAGAAACATCGACAGCAAAAACAGAAGCAATAAGTAGTGCAAATTCTAGTACAGATAACAAATTAAAAAATTATACTGAAACGACTAAGTTGGGAACAGCAATAGAACAAAACTATGAACATGTAAAGATAGCTTGGAATACTATTTGTGAGTATTTACAATTAGAAATTCTGAAAGGAAATGCTAGTTTAGTTGTTAGAGATGAAAACGGAAATCTAATAATGTCTTTAGATAAAACAGGACAACATTATTGGACTCAAAAAAACAATCAAGATAAAAATATAGCAGAAACTACGCTAAAAGATATAACTATAAACAATGAGACAAAAAAAGCCTTAATGTTTCTTCTAGACAATGCAGAAATGAATGGTGAAGGCATAATGGCATGGGGATATAAAAATGGAAACAATATTTATCCTGTATTGTACGTTGGAAAATTTGGAGATGAAGAATTTGGACTACATCTAGCTACAGATTTAATTGCACATGCAAATGCTATTAAGTTTCAAAATGCAAGTATTGATGATGATGGAGCAAATTTATATCTAAGAACGTTAGGTGCTTTAAAATTAATGGATACAGAAAACAATACTTGGATAGGACAAATATTTAAAGATGAAGGAAATTATGGGTTCTCAATAAAAGCAGATGATTTTACTATTTTAAATTCAGTTGGAAAAACCCCTTCTTTGTCAATGTATGAAAACGAAGCAGGAAGCAAAACGTTAGATTTATTCGAAAATTATGTTATGGCTGGAAACATTGCAAATATGAACAATTTAAAATATATGAGCGGTTCTACGTGGGAAGCAAGTGGAGATAAATATGGAATGCTGTATTGTACATTAAGAGACGGGCAAGAGTTTACAATAACAAGTTATTCTGCTGTTTCAGATGAAAGACTAAAAGAAAATATAAAATCAACAAAATTAAATGCATTAGAAAGAATTAAAAAAATCAATCACATTCAATTCGATTGGAAAAATACAAAAGAACATGAAGAAATAGGATATATAGCACAAGAACTAGAAAAAATTGATAAAAATTATGTGTTTAAAATTCCAAATCCCAAAAATGACGATATGAAATATACTGTCAGAGAACTAGCAATCCTTGCTACTACAACTAAAGCCGTACAAGAATTAAACGAAAAAGTAGAGAAACAAGAAAAGATAATAAATAAATTATTAGAAAAATTAAATATAAAAAAGGAGGATTTAGATGCTTAAAACTGATTTTTTAGGACTTAATTATCACCCAAACCCGGCTACAAACACAGACGCAGTAGATGCAGAGAAATACTTTAACGAAAATTATTTTACAATAGATGCAAATGCAAAATCTGTTAATGAACAATTAAATAAACAGATTAGCAAAGTTGAACAACTTCAAACTGAGAACAACGAACTCTCAAGCAACATGCCGTGGAATACTACATCAGGCAAATTTCTACACATAACAGACTCTGCAAAGTACAGCAAGAATAAGCTAGAAATAAGTGGGGATTTGGAGCAGGAGAATAGAAGTGGGAAGAATAAGTTTAAGATACCTGAAAGTGCAACTGGCTACGATGTAACATTAACTAAAAATGAAGACGGAACTTTTAATCTAAGTGGAACAGCTACAGGAAATGCAAGTTTTTTAGCATTTGTAGATTTAGATAAATCTGGGATAAAAAATGGCGCATCATACATTTTTCACTTTACAAAGAATTTGCAAGCAGGAGTAGAATTTAGAGTGGAAATGTACAATGGGACAAATTGGCTTAGAGTAATTGCACCTAACATAAATTCTACAACAAGCACTTCTACAGGAACAGCAAATACAACAAATGCAACAAAAGTAAGGTTTGGAATTTTTGTTACGTCTGGTACAACAGTAAATATACAAAATTTAGGAGTGCAACTAGAAGAAGGAACAACAGCAACAGAATTTGAAAAATACGGTGCAACTCCTTCTACAAAATTTCCTAGTATGCCTTTAGTGTGTACAGGAGCGCAGAAGATAAGTATAATAAGACAGAATTATTTTAATTTAAACGATAAAAAATTGGTAAATAGTTTATTTACTATAGACGAAGATGGCTGGGCAACAGTAACAGTAAATAATAGTACAGGTACTGAAATAAAATATATAAATTTTTATACAAATAAGAGTAATAAAATAAAGCAAAACACTGTATATAATATTGTTTTAGAGATAAAAAACGTTACAGGGGCAGGAATAATAGTACCTGTATCACAAGCGGACGATAATTATAAGGGTCAGTTCGATAAACAATATCAAACGCTGTACAATTTTTCAGAGCTATCTTCTAAAAGTATTAAAATAATTAAAGCAAAAAGTATAGAAGACTTCTCGGATTCAACAACTTTTTTAAGAAGTTTCATGCGATTCGATGTACGTCAAAGCGGTTCTATAACATTTAGAATATCTGTTATAGAAGATACAAATGTCACAGCAGAGAATTTTGTATACGAACCTTACACAGAAGAAATAAACACACTAGACTTAGGCACTACAGAACTATGTGCAATAAAAGACATAAATGGTAATGTAGTAGCACAAGATAGAATAGTTTATAAGGATAATAAATGGCAATTTAAAAAGAATGTAGCTATTCATACGATAGATAAAACTCTTCTTAAACAAACAACAACAAGCACTAATGGGAAATATAGATATCAATATCTTCCAATAAAAAACAATGTTGCAACAGCTAAAGATAAAAATCCAGGTGTATGCAACATATTTTCTCTAGCAAGAGATGGACAAACATATAACTGTGAAAAAGGATTTACAGCAATACCTGGTGTTTGGAATTTTTATGACGAAGGTGAAACATTAGAAGAATTTATTACAAAAATAGAAAACGTAGATATTGTAGTTACATATATAACAAAAGAACCTATCTACGAATACTGCACATCAGCACAATCAGAAGTATTAGACAAACTATACAACAATTTTAAATTACAAAAAGGCGTAAACAACATAATAGTAGAGTCAGAAAATGGTGTAGGGGTAAACTTAGAATTAGAGTATATGCAAGACTTACAAACAAAATTAAATTTATTAGAAGCAATGTGTGTTTCTAATGCAAGTCAGGAGGTGTAGAGATGTTAGATTTAAGCAAAGTATTTAAAAATGCAGTAATAAATTTATACGCAAAAGGTGTATATACAGTAGATTATGCAATAATAGAAGCAAGTAAATTAGCAGATAAGAACAAAATAAATGCTATAGATTACGAAGAATTAATTACATATTTAGCAGAAGAACAAGCAAAATCTATGCAAGAAGTAGTAGAAGAACCTGTTGAGGAAGAAGTAGAAGCTACAGAAGAGGTAGTAGAAAGCGAGGAAACAAATGGAGAAAATGTTTAATAGTATAAGTGTTGCTTTTGGAGTGATTGGAGGATTAATTGTAAGCTTTCTAGGAGGATGGGATGGACTAGCAATAACGCTAGTCTCTTTTATTGTACTAGATTGGATTACAGGACTTTTAAAGGCAATATACAATAAAAATTTAAGTTCTTACACAGGATTTAAAGGAATTATAAAAAAGGTTGTAATCTTAATTATAGTGGGAGTTGCGGTTCTATTAGAAAAGAATATGGGAATACCTGCTATAAGAGAAATTGTAATGATGTTCTTTATAGCGAACGAAGGTATTTCATTATTAGAAAATGTATCTCAAATGGGAGTACCTTTTCCAGACAAGTTAAAAGAAATTCTGATACAATTAAGAAATAAAGAGAAAGGAGAATAGCTATGTTAAATATAATAGAAAAAACATATAAATTGAACGGAAGTTTAGCAACAAGAGTTAAAACAGAAAGAATAATTTTACATCATGCTGCAGCGAGTCAATGTAGCGTAGATGACATAGATAGATGGCATAAGCAAAAAGATTATAGCTGCATAGGATATCACTTTTTTATCAGAAAAGATGGAACAATCTATAGAGGAAGACAAGAAAATGCAGTAGGAGCACATGCATATCAAAATAATTATAATAGCATAGGAATTTGTTTCGAAGGAGATTTCGAAAAAGAACAGATGACTGATACACAAGTAGAAGCCGGTAAAGAACTAGTAGCGTATCTAAAAAATAAGTATAATATATCTAAAGTACAAAAACACTCTGATGTAAATAATACAAGTTGTCCCGGCAAGAACTTCAGATTCGATGAAATAGCAAATTCTACTGTCAAGAATGTAAATACATCTGTAGAAGTAAAAAAAGAAGCAAGAGGCAACGTAGCAACAATTCAATCTACTTTAAATTCTAGATATAATACAAGTATAGCAGTAGATAACATCTATGGCAAAGAAACAAAGAAAGCATTAGTAAAAGCATTACAAACAGAGTTAAATAAACAATATAATAGAGGTTTAGCAGTAGACGGGATATTTCGGAAATCTGACAAAGAATGCTTGCATATCTCTAAAAAAAGGTGCAAAAGGAAACATAACATGGATTTTACAAGCAATGCTAGTTTGTAAAGAATATAAAATTTCTGCAGATGGGGAATTTGGAATTAACACAGAAAATGCAGTAAAAGACTTTCAATCTAAAAACAGATTAATCGTAGATGGAATTGCAGGCAAGAATACTTTTGAAAAATTGTTTTCATAAAATAAGAGCTAGATTTATTCTAGCTCTTAATATTAAAATATTTACGTTCAGCGTTTTTTCGAATTTTTATAGCTTCTTCAATAGTATCAAAATATCCGAGATTGATTGACTTTTTATTAATTTGTATTCTAACTCTATATCTGTCATTAACTTTAGTTATTCCGTGTGTGACCTGTTGAGTTGTTTTTTTGCGTCTTATTAGAATAAAAACTTAGTAAGCTAGAACGTTGTTTTTCTTTTTCTATGTTTGATAAATTGCCTTGCATGCAACCACAACTTTTTATTTTACCTTTTAAAACTTGCGTAAATACCAGTTCTCTAACGTTTCCGCAGTCACATTTAAATAATGCTAATTTAGAATTATGCTTATCTATTTTGTTTAAATTCTTTATAAGAGTAAGTTTATTGAACTTTTTTCCGACATAGTTATCTATATTATAACCTCTCATGCTAAACCTTTCTAATAATTATTTCTTTCTTGATATTATCATAGATTAATTTTATTTGTCTATTTTTCTCATCAATTCCGCATATCTTTTAATATAGACGAAGGAAGAGTAAGCCTTTTTGTTATGCTTCCACTTCCAGATTTGTTAAAAGATATGTTTAATAATCTTTTTTCCATAAATCCTCCTATTTGATCATATTTAAAATTTTTTCTACTTTGTTTTCTATTTCATCATTATAAAAAATATTTATTATTTCATCAGCATTACCTTGCCAGATAACTTTTTCACATTTAGCAACTGTTTCTCCGTCGTGTCCTTTTGCAACTTCTTCACCTTCAAAGATTGTAATTATTTTTCTGCCATCATATTTATAATTGTTAGAAAACTCAATTCCTTCTTCATTCAACTCAAAGCAAGAACAACCATTTAAAGTCCACTCATCTTTTATAAATTCTTGTACTAAATCATTAAATTTTTCATCATATTCTTCTTCAGAAATTTCTCCATCTAATAATTTTTCTTGTAATTCGTTGTATGTATCTAAATAGTAACCTTGAACGAAGTGTCCTTCGTTTTCAAATTCAAAGATTGCCATTTCTTCTGCATTGTGTCCATACAAAACTGATTTATGATCTATTCCTTTAAAGTTTTCCTTTTCACAATCAAATCTAAAATATAACATATTAATTACCTCTCTCTCATTTGTTAAATATATTATACATGACGTAACGTCAAAAGTCAATACTTTTTTCAAAAAAAATAAAAAATTAAAAAAACATCGAAAACGTACTAAAATCAAGACATAAAAGTATATGTCTTGTAAATAAAAATGGCTTAAAATGGATTGTCATGGGTCGGTTCTAAAACAAAAAATTTTGACAGACATTTTAAATAAACTATGCTATAATAAAAACAGACAAAAATTAAATTTAAGATTAAATTATTTCAAGAAGGCTAGCAAACGCTAGCTTTTTAACATGTTCGACAAAATTCACGATACAAAGTAAACATAAAGTAGTACAATTAAAGTAAGAGGTGATTACTATGAAAAATTATAGAATAGAGTTGCTTATTACGAAGAATCGTGCAAGATTAGAACGAATGATAAAAGAAGATTATAGCAAAAATAAAATTTTAAGACAAAGTCAGAAACTCGATAAATACATAAATATAATGACGAGAGAACTAGTAAAATAGTTCTCTTTTGGCATAATAAATAAAGTTCTGCAAATACTAAAAGCGGTGATTTTATGAACTATTATAAAAAGAGTTTAAGAGAATTTAAAAGAGTGTTAAAGAAGAATAAAAATATAACAAAAGAGGAATGGGATAAATACGCAGAAGAGAATTGTTTGTTTAGTTCTATAACATTAGAAGCACATCATGACGCAGAAAATTTTGAGAAATTGAAAAAAATTTATACGTTTTAGCAGAAGTTCACCAAAGTGGACAGGATGTATGTTATTTATACATTAAGACATACTATATTTGGTGATAATAAAATGGAAATAAAGATACTTTTAAAAGAAATAAGAGAAGAAAAAAATATAACATTAAGAAAATTATCTGAAGTAACAGGAATTTCAAAATCTCATTTAAGTTATATTGAAAGAGGGGAAAGAGAACCTACCTTATCTGTAGTAGTAAGAATAGCATTAGCACTAAATATAGATATAAAAGATTTATATGAGGTGAAAAGATGATTTATTTAGACATAGCAGAACAAATAGAAAAAACAAGAAAGGTGTTGCATAGAAACATAGAAAAATACGGTTTAGATTCTAAAGAAGTAAGAGAAGTAAGTACACAGCTAGATGAACTGATCAACATGTATTATGGAAAAGACAGAGAAGAAACAATGCAAGCAGAGTATAGAATAACATATGAAGAGTTAAAAAGATTAACTAGAGAATTAAAAAAATTTCCGACAGTAGGAGAATGGGATAAATTTGCAAATAAAAATAATTTGTTATCTTCTACAACAATTAAATTTATAAACAAAACAAACTGGAATAAGCTTAGAGATAAAGTGGTTTCAGAAGTTTTAAAAGGTAAAAGAGCGTAATATTATGTTACGCTCTTTTGTCGAAAACGAGTCGTTGATTTTGCATTTTTTATGATATATAATACATCTAATAACAAAAAAGGAGATAGTCCGACCCACATCGGAACCATCTCTGGAAGTATACTTACTTAACACAAATATACAAGTTAAGTATACTTCTAATTTGTGAAATTGTCAAATTTAGGAGGTACATATGAAAGAAAATATTGTAGAGGAAATTGTAAAAGAAAGAATAAAAGAAAATAAAGCGTTATTTAACAAAGATGAATATAATATATTAGAAGGAAATATAAATCTAGCAAAAAAAATGTACATATTAGGATTTATAAATGCTAGAAATATATATGGAAATAATTTACAATGAAATTTCCCGACTTTTTCCCGACTGAGTTTTGAATAAGTATAAATATAAAAAAAGAAGTAAAACGGAGAATATAGTATTTTCAGTGCTTATAGAGATTTATAAAGAACTAAAAAGGAAAAAAATCATATCATGGGTTCGATTCCCGTACGGGTCACCAAATATTAAAATGATAGAGTATCAAGGATTAAAAGAAAAACTTGATACTCTATTTTTATATTTATCTACTTGGCGTTTATAAAATATATATTATAAATACTTGTAAAAAGTATTGACAAAATAAAAAATAGGGACTAAAATACAAAACATAAGTTCTACAAAACGGAGGTTCGTAAAATATGATTTCTACTTTACATATAAAAAATATAGGTATTATTGATGATTTAACGATAGATTTGAATAATGGTTTTAATGTGCTTACAGGAGAGACTGGTGCAGGAAAAACTTTAATAATAGATTCTCTTCGGAATTATATCAGGGGAGAGGTTTTCAAAAGAGATGATACGAAGAGGAGAAAATCATTCTTTTATAGAATTAAATTTATATTTACCACAACACGAAAAAGCAATAGATGGTAATATTACAGTTTCAAGGGAAATATATACTAATGGAAAAAATTCATGCAAAATAAATGGAAGGTTAGTAACAGTTAACGAATTAAAACAATTCATGAGAGAAATAATAGATATTCATGGGCAAAATGATACACAAAAGATAATGAGCAAACAAGAACATATTAATTATTTAGATCACTTTATAGGTGAAAAAATATTAAAAATAAAAAAAGAATATAAGAATTTATATTTAGAATTTAATGAAGTGAAGAAGTCTTTAAAAGAAAATTATGGAGATGAGAAAGAAAAACAAAGAAAGTTAGATTTGTTACAATACCAATTTAGAGAAATAGACGAAGCAGAATTAAAAGATGGCGAAGAAGAAAAATTGGATTCTCAAAGAAAAATCATATTAAATAGTGAAAAAATCAGCAAAAATTTAATAGAGGCAGACAATAGTTTAAACAATAATGTAATAGATGCACTAAATGTAGCTATTAGGTCATTAGAAAAAATAGAAGACTTTAATTCAGAATATAAAGAAAAATTATCTGAATTGAAAAATGTTTATTATGATGTTCAAGAAATAACAAGAGAAATTTCACATCTTAGAGATGAAAATATATTTGATGAATCACAAAGAAATGAAATAGAAGAAAGGTTAGATTTAATATTTTCATTAAAAAGAAAATATGGAAATAGTATAAAGGAAATATTAGAGTATAAAAAAGATGTTCAGCGAGAAATAGAAAATATAGAAAATGCAGAAGAAATAAATGAAAAGTTAAGAGAAAAATTAAAATCCATAGAAGAAAAAATGCAAATATTAGCAGAAGAGATGACAAAAATTAGAAAAGATAAATCTATAGAATTAACTGAAAAAATAAATGAACAATTACATGATTTAGAAATGAAAAATGCAAAATTTAATGTATTAATGAAAAAAAATAATGACTTTTTAGAAAATGGTATAGATGACATAGAATTTATGATACGTACTAATATTGGAGATGAAGAAAAGGCATTAATAAAAATAGCATCAGGAGGAGAAGTATCAAGAATAATGCTTGCCATAAAAACAGTATTAGCAGATACAGATAAAGTGCCAGTAATGATATTTGATGAAATAGATACAGGAATTAGTGGAAAAGCTGCAAAATCAGTAGCAGAAAAAATGAAAATAATAGCCAAAAAACACCAAGTATTATGTATAACACATCAAGCTAATATTGCCGCAAAAGGTGACTATAATTACTATATTAGCAAAAATGTACAAGGAGAAAATACAGTTACTAGTGTTAAATTGTTATCAGAAGATGAAGTGATAAATGAAATTGCCAGAATATCAAGTGGAGATATTACACAAACCGCTATAAATCATGCTAAAGAGATGAGAAAAGCAGTATAGAAAAGCCTTTACAAATCCCAGAAACTGTTATATAATCATCCAAACAAAATATGCAGGAAAGAGGTTTTTTTATGGAAAATAATCAAGAGCAAGAATTAGATTTAAACCAACTAATGAAAGTAAGAAGAGATAAATTAGAAAACTTAAAAGAAGAAGGAAAAAATCCTTATGAAATAACAAAATTTAATAGAACAAATACAGCAGGAGAAATAAAGGCTAATTATGATAAATTTGCAGAAAAAGATGTTACTGTAGCAGGTAGAATTATAGCTAAAAGAATAATGGGAAAAGCATCTTTTTGTACTATACAAGATAGTGATGAAAAAATACAAAGTTATGTAAGTATAAATGATTTAGGAGAAGAAAGTTACAAAGCTTTTAAAACATTTGATATAGGAGATATTATAGGAATAACAGGTTTTGTATTTAAAACAAGAACAGAGGAGATATCTGTTCATGCTAAAGAAGTAACATTGCTTTCAAAATCTTTAAGACCACTACCAGAAAAATTCCATGGACTAAAAGATCCAGATTTAAGATACAGACAAAGATATGTAGACTTAATTATGAATCCTGAAGTAAAGAAAACTTTTGAGACAAGAGGAAAAATAATAACAGAAATTAGAAGAATATTAGATGAAAAAGGTTACTTAGAAGTAGATACACCAATACTAAATACTATATCTGGAGGAGCTACTGCCAAACCATTTATTACACATCATAATGCATTAGATTTAACAATGTATTTAAGAATAGCAACAGAGTTGAATTTAAAAAGACTAATTGTTGGTGGTTATGACAAAGTATATGAAATGGGAAGAATATTTAGAAACGAAGGAATGGATGTTA
>ERZ773147.1261-NODE-1261-length-26830-cov-4.740840_pt1 | contig 26830 bp, 26 predicted proteins | sample MGYA00580851_ERZ773147 | MGnify/ENA primary metagenome ERZ773147 (study PRJEB29015, sample SAMEA2737818) | human gut metagenome | biome: human gut; feature: human-associated habitat; material: faeces | place: China | collected 2012 ... | reverse complement strand
ACCGCTGTGGCCAAGGCCATCCGCCGGGGCCGTGTGGGGCTGAAGGACCCCAAGCGGCCCATCGGCTCCTTCCTGTTCCTGGGCCCCACCGGCGTGGGCAAGACCGAGCTGTGCAAGACCCTGGCCGAAGCCATGTTCGGTGACGAGAACGCCATGATCCGTATCGACATGTCCGAGTACATGGAGCGGCACACGGTGTCCCGTCTGGTAGGCTCGCCTCCCGGCTATGTGGGCCACGAGGAGGGCGGCCAGCTGACCGAAAAGGTGCGCCGCAAGCCTTATTCCGTGGTGCTGTTCGATGAGATCGAAAAGGCTCACGAGGACGTGTGGAACATCCTGCTGCAAATTCTGGAGGACGGCATCGTCACCGACTCCCAGGGCCGCAGGGTGGACTTCAAGAACACCGTCATCGTCATGACCTCCAACGTGGGCGCCAAGAACATCACCGCCGCCGAGAATGCTCCGCTGGGCTTTGACGGCACCGAGAAGCAGAAGGAGGCCGACGAGGCCGCCCGGTTCGCCCGCATCAGAGAAGCCGTGATGGCCGAGCTGAAGCGCACCTTCAAGCCGGAGTTCCTGAACCGTATCGACGAGACCATCGTGTTCCGTCAGCTGACGGAGGAGGACATCGTGAAGATCGCCCACCGTATGCTGGCCGTCACCGGCAAGCGTATGGCCCAGCAGGGTATCACGCTGGAGTCCGATGAGGACGCGGTAGCGGCCCTTGCCAAGGACGGCTTCGACGCCGAGTATGGCGCACGTCCCCTGCGCCGTTCCATCCAGAACACCGTGGAGGACGCCGTGGCCGAGCAGATGCTGGAGGGCACCCTGAAGTTCGGCGACACCGCCAAGGTGACGCTGCGTGACGGCAAGGTGGTCGTGGAGAAGGTTCCCGCCGCCGAGGCGGAGGCCGAGACCATCGCCGAGGAAACGCAGGAATCCGAGGAATCTTCCGAGGACAAGGCGGAATAACCGCAAAAAAGAGACTGCGAAAGCAGTCTCTTTTTTTGCGGTCAGTTCAGCGGCAGCACCGTTTTCTCATCCTCCGCGGCGGTAAACACCGCCTGTCCCGCCTGACGGTCGATGGTCATATCCGTCCACCAATGGCAGTTAACAGCGGAAAAGCGGGTATCGGACAGATCGGCCAGCTGCGCGGCATCCTGCCCCAACAGGGCAGCACCGGTAAACTCCCCGGCCCATGTGGCACGATCCTCCGCCGTCATGCCGAAGTAGTACCAGCCGCCGCCCACGTCCCATGTGGGGTCAAGGTAGTACCATTTCCCATTGATGGCGGCCATCAGCCACATGTGAAGGCCCGCGGTCTCGCTGTCTCCCATCACAGCGGCGCAGTCCAGCTCTGCCTGCGTATACAGAAAGGCCAGCGCCTGCGCGAAGGAATAGCAGATGCCGCTGTGGAGCACCAGCGCCGAGTAGCTGCTGGTGTGGAAACGGTACGCCGCAGGATCATCGTCATAGGTGCCGGATACGTCATAATCGTAGGCGGCCTGCTCCGTCAGGGCGCGGTACAGCAGCAGAGCGCGAGCGGTCTCGCCGTCGCCCTGACGCAAAAGGCTCATGCAATCGACGGTGGTCCGCTCCAGCGCCGTCAGCACCTCCTGTACCTGTTCCGGCGTCCGGGTATAGGCCCATGTGACGGTGCGGGTAGCCTTGTCGAAGCGGTTGTCGTCGTAGTCCGTCACCGCGCCGAAGGCCGGGCACATACTGTTGAGGGCGTAGCCCAGATCGTTGCCGGGATTGCCGCCGTAGTCGCCCTCCGGCAGCATCACCGCGGTCTCCCCCGCCAGAAAGGCGTCGATCACCTGCCGGGCCGCCGCCACCAGATCGCTGCCGATCTGCTGCTCTACCAGCGGCGCGCAGCGGTGATATTCCAGTGTGAACGCATAGGGCGCTTCCTCCGGTGCTTCCGGTGTCTCCGGCTCCTGTGCAGGATGACCGCCGCAGGCGCACAGCAGCATCGCCAGCGCCAGCAGCAGTGCCAACAGTTTCTTTTTCCGATACATTCCGGCGTCTCCTTTTCCTTCTGGTAAAAATACGGCCACCTTTCGGTGGCCGTATTTGCTGCGTCATAAGGGCTTACACGCCCAGCTTTTCCAGCGCCGCCAGCTTCAGGCAGTTGCAGAAGATGGCGATGGCCTGCTTCAGCTCCTCCACAGGCGGGAAGGAGGGCGCAATGCGGATGTTGCTGTCGTTGGGGTCGATACCGTAGGGGAAGGTGGCGCCCGCGCCGGTCATGGTAACGCCCGCCTCCTTGCAGAGGGCCAGCGTCCGCTTGGCGCAGCCGTGCATGGCGTCCACGCTGATGAAATAGCCGCCCACGGGACGCTTGTAGTCCGCGATGCCCAGCGGGGCGATCTCGGCATCCAGCGCATCCAGCACCGCGTGGAACTTGGGAGCCAGAATGGCGGCATGCTTCTTCATCAGGGCCAGGGTATGGGCCTTATCCTTCAGATACTTCACATGGCGCAGCTGGTTGATCTTATCAAAGCCGATGGTCTGGATGTTGATGAGCTTGCTGAAATAGTCGATGTTGGCCTCGCTGGCGGCCATCACGCCCACGCCCGCGCCGGGGAAGGTGACCTTGCTGGTGGAGGCGAACTCATACACCATGTCGGCACTGCCGTTTTCGGCGCACAGGCTGAGGATATCGGGGAAGTCCACATAGTCGCAGTCGAACTCATGGATGCAGTAGGCGTTATCCCACATCAGCATGAAGTCGGGGGCGGCGGGCTTCAGGGCCGCCAGACGGCGGATGGTCTCATCGGAATACACCACGCCCTCGGGGTTGGAGTACTTGGGGACATTCCACATACCCTTGACGGCAGGATCCTTCACCAGTTCCTCCACCATGTCCATATCGGGACCAGCGGCGGTCATGGGAACGGTGATCATCTCCACGCCGAAGGACTGGGTGACCTTGAAATGACGGTCATAACCGGGGGCGGGGCAGATCCACTTCACCTTGTCCAGCTTGCACCATGGCTTCTCGCTGTGGAGCAGACCGTGGGTAAAGGCCTTGGACACCGCGTCATACATCAGCTGCAAACTGGCGTTGCCGCCCACGAACACCTGCTCGCTCTTGCAGCCCAGAATGTCGGCAAACAGCGCCTTGGCGGCGGGGATACCGGCCACCTCGCCATAGTTGCGGGTCTCGATACCGTCGGAGACAAAGTCCTCCGGCTTGATGAGAACGCCGAAAATATCCGTCACCAAATCCAGCTGGTCGCGGCCCGGCTTGCCCCGCGCCATATTCAGCTTCAGGCCCAGGGCCTTCTGCTGCTCATAGGCCGCCTTGACGGCGGCGTATTCCGCCTGACGCTCCTGCAGCGTCATTTCCGCGTACTTTTTCATGATATTGCCTCCTTATACCGTATCATTTTTGCCTAGTCTACCACACTTGCCAAGCTTTTGCAATACATATCTCGCGAACAATCGTCTTTCTGACAGAGATTTCGCGTGAGAAAATTGCCGTGGTCACCCACGGCAATTTTGTACATTATTTATAAGGTCTCGCTCTCGTCCCGCTCCTGGGCCAGCAGCGCCTTTTGGGCCTCCACGCCGGACTGGGCGCAGCCGTACTCCCAGCTCCAGGGATCCTTGCGGCACACGCCGTCAGCATAGGGCACAAAGATGGACAGCAGGCCGAAGGCCGCCAGGAACCAGCAGTACCACATGCCGCCCACGATCCCGGCAGGGCTGGTATACAGCTCAGGGGAGGTGACAGTGGCGTTGGTCAGGGCCGCGGCGCTGAGCAGCTGCGCGCCATAGGGGATGATGCCCTGGAACACGCAGGAGAAGATATCCAGCAGCGACGCGGTGCGGCGGGGATCCACCTTGTACTCGTTGGACACGTCCCGGGCCATGTCGCCCGCCACGATGATGGCCACGGTGTTGTTGGCGGTGGCACAGTCGCACAGGGACACCATGGCGGCAATGCCCACTTGGGCGGACTTGTTGCCCTTCATGACCCGCCGCAGCTTCTGGATGATCCAAGCGATGCCGCCGTTTTTGGCGATCAGCTCCGACATGCCGCCGCACAGCAGCGTCAGGAAGAACACCTCGTTCATGCTGGTGAAGCCCGTCCACACGCTCTGGGCAAAGCCGGCAATGGTCATATCACCGGCGCAGATGCCGATGATGCCGGCGGAGAAGATGCCGATAGTCAGGGCGAAGAACACGTTCAGACCGCACAGGGCCAGCACCAGAACCAGCACATAGGGCAACACCTTGACGATGTCAAAGGGCAGCGTCTCCAGCGGCATGACCACCTCGGGGCGGCCGATGAACAGCAGCAGCAGCAGCGTCACAAGGGCGGCGGGCAGCGCCACCAGGAAGTTGACCCGGAACTTATCCCGCATCTCGCAGCGCTGGCTGCGGGTAGCGGCGATGGTGGTGTCGGAGATCATGGACAGGTTGTCACCGAACATGGCGCCGCCCACCACCGCGCCGATCACCACCGTCAGGGACAATCCGCCCTTCTCCGCGATGCCCACGGCGATGGGGATCACGGCGGAAACGGTGCCCATGGAGGAGCCGGTGGCGGTGCCCATAAAGGCGGAGATCACGAACAGGCCCGCCGCCAGAAACTGCACCGGCACCAGGGAAAGGCCCAGATTCACGGTGGACTCCCGGCCGCCCATATTGGCCGCCACGCTGGCGAAAGCGCCCGCCAGAATGTAGATCATCAGCATGGTCAGGATGTCCACGTTGGCCGCGCCCCTGGCGAACACCTCAAACTTTTCGTTGATGGTGCCCTTGAACATGATGAAGGCCGCCAGCACCGCCACGAACATGGCGGTAACGGAGGGGAACTGGTAAAAGGCCATCTCCGTGCCCTTCACCTGATAGTAGATGCCTGCGCCCATGTAGATGACGATGAAGATCACAAAGGGGATCAGCGCCAGTCCGTTGGGCTTTTTCTCATTAAGGGAATTTTTCATATTGGGGGAAGCTCTCCTTTTCTCGTACTTTTCCTTTTCTCCACAGCAAAATGCCCGTGGGGTGTTTCCGCCCCGTGGACATCTTACAATTGGTATCATACAGGAGAATGGCTCCCATTGTCAACACTGTTTTCTATTTTTCTTCCATCTGGTTATCTATAAACTCGATAGCAAAATCATCTTCTCCGCAGCTCATATACATCCGTGCGTCGGGCAGAGAGAATGGGCAATTGCCGCCGGATGGCCTCCACCCGCTCCATATCCAGGGTGGTGACGGCCACCTGCGGCGTTTCGTCACACTGATGGACAACTGTCCCCCACGGGTCGCACACGATGGAGTGGCCCCAGGCCACATAGCCCGCCGCGGTATCCCGGGCCGGGGAGGTGCCCACGGTATAGCACTGGCCGTCCACCGCCCGCTGGCGGAACAGCAGCTCCCAATGGGCGGGGCCGGTGGTCATGTTGAAGGCAGCGGGAACGACGATCAGCTTCGCGCCCGCCAGCACCATCAGCTCCGAGAGCTCGGTAAACCGGAAGTCAAAGCACACGCATACGCCCACGGTACCCCAGGGGGTATCGAAGGTGGTGACGCTGTCGCCCGCCGTCAGGGTCTCGGACTCCATGAACCGCTGGCCGCCCGTCACGTCGATGTCAAACAGGTGCACCTTCCGGTGCTTGGCCGCCATTTGTCCGTCTGGCGCGAACACATAGCAGGTGTTGTAGACCCTGCCCGCCGCCAGCTCCGGCATGGTGCCGCCCACCAGCCAGATGCCCCGCTCCTTCGCCAAAGCGCTGAGGGCCTGCCAGGCCGGGCCACCCTCCTCCCCGCCATAGGGCCGGAAGCAGGCGTTGTCATAGGGGCAGCAGAACATCTCCGGCAGCACTGCCATGTCGATGTCTCCCGCCTGCCGCACCATATCACAGGCGCGGCGGATATTCTCCGCCCTGTCCGCTGTAACGGGCATCTGGATCTGCGCGATCTTCAGCTCCATAGCAACCTCCTAAAATTCCCGCAGCACCAGATCCGTCACGCCCTCGCTGATGCTCACCATACGCTTGACCTGACTGCGCTTGTTGTATACCGTCCACAGCATGTCGCGGATGGCCGTGCCGCCCCGGTAGCCATGGATGACCCGCAGGCGGTACACCCCGCCGCCGCAGCGCCGCAGGGCCGCGTCAATGGCGATCTGCGCCTGATATGTATTCATGCCGTGAAGATCCAGTTCCGTCACGCCGCCCACCATATGCAGATACCTCCCGATCGTTCGTTTCTTTCATCATAGCGCAAATGCATTGAGTTTGCAAGGCGAAGGTGGTATAATAATAATGATAAAGATGTTTCGCGCCCAAGGGCGCGAAACATCCCAGAAAGGAACCCAACCATGAAGATCCTCGTTCTCTCCGATTCCCACGGAAATATCGACAATATGGCCCGCGCTGTGGCGCTGACCCGGCCCCGGCACATCCTGCATCTGGGGGACTGCCTGCGGGACGCGCAGGCACTCCATGAGCGCTTTCCGGATATCCCCATGGACACCGTGCCCGGCAACTGCGACTGGGGCAGCTTCGACACGCCGGAGCGGCTGCTGGAGTTCGACGGCGTGCGGGTGCTGATGATGCACGGCCATACCCGGAACGTAAAATCCTCGCCGCTGGCGGCGCAGTACGCCGCCCGGGAGTACGGCGCGGATGTGCTGCTGTTCGGCCATACCCACCGCCCGCTGGTAGACTACGACGGCACGCTGTATACCATGAATCCCGGCGCCGCAGGGGACTATCGCCGCCCCACCTACGGGGTACTGACCGTCGAAAACGGGCAGGCAAACTGCGCCACCTTCGTATTGGAGTAAGGAGTCATTATGTTCTATATCGGTTGTCACCTCTCCCCTTCCGCCGGACTGCGGGCCATGGGGGAAACGGCGGTGTCTCTCGGCGCCACCACGCTGCAATTCTTCACCCGCAACCCACGGGGCAGCAAAGCCAAGCCCATCGACCCCGCCGACGCGGCGGCGTTGATAGCCCTGTGCCGTGAGCAGCGCTTCGGCCCGCTGGTAGCCCACGCGCCCTACACCATCAACGCCTGCTCCAAGGACGAGCGCACCCGTGAATTCGCCCGCATGACACTGGCGGACGACTTACAGCGCATGGAGTACCTGCCCGGCAATCTCTACAACTTCCATCCCGGCAGTCACACCGGACAGGGCATCGAGACCGGCATCTCCCTTATTGCGGAAACGCTGAACGCCATCCTGACGCCGGATATCCATACCACGGTGCTGCTGGAGACTATGGCGGGCAAGGGTACCGAGGTGGGCGGCCGGTTCGAGGAGCTGCGGGAGATCCTTGACCGGGTGCAGCTTTCCGACAAGATGGGCGTCTGTCTGGATACCTGCCATGTGTCCGACGCGGGCTACGATATCATCCATGATCTGGACGGCGTGCTGACGGCATTCGACCGGGTGATCGGTCTTGACCGCCTGAAAGCTGTCCATGTCAATGACAGTCTCAACCCCTGCGGCGCGAAAAAGGACCGCCACGCCCGCATTGGCGAGGGGACGCTGGGGCTGGAAACCTTCCGCCGCATCGTGAACCACCCCGCCTTGCAGGGCCTTCCCATGGTGCTGGAGACCCCTAACGAACTGCCCGGTTACGCAAAAGAGATCGAATTACTGCGGAGCATACATTGTGAATGATCATTTTGTTATTCTCCGCAGCGTGCTTTTTATCTCGATTTTACTGGAATTAACGCATGGAAACCGTAAAAAGAGCCGACTTACGTCGGCTCTTTTTATTATTAAATGATCATTTACCCGTTTTCTTTGCCCGCTGCTTGGCAAAGGCGGCCTTCTTCTTGGGGGACATTTTGCCCTTCTGGCCGTCGGCGCGTCGACCCCGATGGACGGTGCCCTCCGGCTTGGGCGGACGGCCGTCCTTTTTCTTCTTGGGCGGCTGCTGCCGCTCCTCCGGCTTCAAACCGAAATACTTCTCCCCCTTCACCGGGCGGATGAGGCACTCCGGCGTAAAGCCGATGAGATCGGTGCGCTCCGTTTTCTCCAGCGCCTCGATCACCAGCGAGCGCTTATCGCCCCGGCCCCATTGCAGCAGCGCCCTTTGCAGCGCCTTGTCGTGGGGATCCCGGGCCACATACACCGGCTTCATGGTGCGGGGGTCGATGCCGGTATAGTACATGCAGGTGGACATGGTGCCGGGGGTGGGGTAGAAGTCCTGCACCTGCTCCGGCTGGTGGCCGGTGCGCTTGAGGAACACCGCCAGCTCCACCGCGTCGTTCAGCGTGCAGCCGGGGTGAGAGGACATGAGATACGGCACCAGATACTGCTCCCGCCCGTCAGACTCGTTCAGCTTCTGATACTGCCGCCAGAATTTCAGGAACACATCAAAATGGGGCTTGCCCATATAGTCCAGCACACTGCTGGCACAGTGCTCCGGCGCCACCTTCAACTGGCCGCTGACGTGATAGTCCACCAGATCCTTGAAGAAGTCCCTGTTCTTGTCCTGTAACATGTAGTCATACCGCACGCCGCTGCGGACAAACACCTTCTTGATGCCGGGGATCTTCCGCATCCGCTGCAAAAGCTCCGTATACTCGCTGTGGTCGGCGTCCAGATTCTTGCAGGGCTCCGGTGCAAGGCAGGATCTGCCCTTGCACATGCCATGCTCCTTCTGCTGGCGGCAGGAGGTGTGGCGGAAGTTGGCACTGGGGCCGCCCACATCGTGGATATAACCCTTGAACTTAGGGTCGTGGGTCAGCAGCTCCGCCTCCGCCAGCACCGATTCGATGCTGCGTGAGGTGACCATCCGTCCCTGATGGAAGGCCAGGGCGCAGAAATTGCACCCGCCGAAGCAGCCCCGGTTGTGGCAGATGGAGAACCGCACTTCCTCAATGGCGGGAATGCCCTCGGTGTACATGGGATGCACCTCGCGGGTGAAGGGCAGGTCATAGAGCCTGTCCAGCGCCTGCCGGTTCAGGGGACGCTGGGGCGGATTCACCAGCAGCCAACGGCCCTGGCACTGCTGCAAAATGGCCTTACCCCGGATGGGATCGTGCTCGTCATACTGCACCTTGGTGGCCTGGGCATAGGCGGTCTTGTCGCTCTGCACCTCCTCGAAGGAGGGACACGTCACCTCATGATACCGGCACACCGCCGGATCAGTGACGATGCAGGCAGTGCCACGGACGTCGGTGATGTCGCCCACCGGCGTTTTCGCCGCCAGACGGCGGGCGATCTCCACCGTGGCACTCTCGCCCATGCCGTACACCAGCAGGTCGGCGGGCGCGTCAAACAGGATGGGACGGCGCACCTTGTCGTCCCAGTAGTCATAGTGGGCAAACCTCCGCAGCGACGCCTCCAATCCGCCGATGACAATGGGGGTATCGGGAAAGGCTTCCCTTGCCCGGTTGGCATAGACGATGGTGGGCCGATCGGGCCGGAAACCCAGCTTGCCGCCGGGGCTGTACAGATCCTGCGTCCGCCGCCGCTTGGCCACCGTGTAGTGGGCCACCATGGAGTCCAGATTGCCGCCGCCGATCAGCACGCCGTACCGGGGCTTGCCCATGGCGCGGAAGGCATCGGCGTCGTGCCAGTCCGGCTGGGCCAGCACCGCCACGCGGTAGCCCTCGCCCTCCAGCAGCCGGGCGATGATGGCGCTGCCGAAGCTGGGATGGTCGATATAGCCGTCCGCCGTCACCACCAGAAAGTCATAGTAGTACCAGCCCCGGTCGATCATCTCGTCCCGGCTCACCGGCAAAAATTCCGTTCCCTTTACCATACGATCTCCCGCGGCTCATAGCCGATATACTTCTCCATCACGTCGCCCTCCAGCGGGTAAAAGCCGTAATGGGCGAAAAAGCCTCTCGTCTGCTCATCCACGCACCGCAGCCGCAGCCGGTCGATGCCCTGCTCCCGATAGAACTGCACCGCCTGACCCAGCGGCGGGATGCCGTAATTGCGGCCCCGCATGGTTGGCTCCAGGTAATAATAACCAATCCAGCCCGCGTCGCTTGCCTTGTCCGGCAGCAGCGTCACCGCGCCCACCGGCTCATTCTCGAACCACACGGCGATGCGCTTGCCCTCCGCCGGAACGCCAAAGCGCGCCGCCGTGGCCTCGTCCATGTCCTTATAGTACTGGCCGCCGCTCATCATCCGCTTGTCCCGCCACCACGTCTGCTTGGCGAAGGTGGAAAGCTCCGCCTCCACCTGATGGCTGTTGTCGTTCATATAGACCACCCGGATATCGTCGCCGTCGATCTCCAGCAGCGACACGGCGGTGTTGTCGCCGTGGGGCGTTTCGCCCACCTCGGAAAGAGGCAGGCCGTTCAGCGTACCCAGCACCATCCGCATGGCCGCACCGTGGCTGAACACGGCGATGGTCTTTCCGTCGTTCTCCGCCGCCACACGCTTCAGGGCAGGGATGTAGCGATCCAGCACTTGCTGGGCCGTCTCGCTGCCCTCCACATGGAACTTGTCCAGCTGGCGGTTGAAGTAAAACATCTGCTCTTCATAGGCGGTGTTCAGCTCCTGCCACGGGCGGCCCTCCCAGCAGCCCATATGGATCTCCCGGAAGGCCGGCTCCAAGTGAAGCTCCAGTCCCTTCGGCTCGTAGATGGCGCGGGCGGTGGTGCGGGCCCGGAACAGGTCGCTGCTGTATACCGCGTCGATATGCACATCGTCGAACCGCTTTTTCAGCACATGGAGCTGCTGATATCCCCGGTCGGTGATCAGGCCGTTATACTGGCCGTGGGCGATGCGGTAGAGATTGCCCTCCGCCTCGGCATGCCGCACAAGATAAACCGTTGTCACAGTACCGTCACCCACGCTTTCATTTCCTGAATGGCGGCCTCCATGTCGCCGCCGTATTGCAGGTCATAGTCCACCACCATGGCCCCGTGGCCCAGATCGTCGAAGGCGGGGGCGGCGTTCTGCCCGTCGCAGTAAGGCAGCAGCAGGAAAGCGTCCACCGCCCGCTTGCGTACCTCCTTGATGTCCAGACTGTACCCGGTCTCCACCACCAGCGCCGCGCCCTGACGGGCCATCTGCTGGGCCACCGCCGCGTAGAGGGGCCGGTCGCCGGCGATGAGGTTCTGCACATCGCCGGAGCTTTCGTCGGCGGTGCGCACCACGGCAAAGATGGCCTTGTCCGTACCCTGCGGCACGCAGTCGCCGCCTACATAGGGCATCACCGTCAGACCGTCGCCCGTCATGGGGCTGTCCAGCCACAGCTCCGGCCGGGTGGTGCGGCAGTCCACAATGGCGTACAGCCCGCGGGCCGCGGCGGCGCTGGCCAGATTGCTCAGCACATCGGCGCCCATCATGCCGCAGCGGAGATAGTGCTCGGCGCTGATGACCACGGCGGGCAGCTTGCCCTGTGCCGCGTCCATAGCCTGGCAGGCGTGGAAGCGCAGCGCCTCGGCATTGGCCATCAGGCCGGGGCCAAACATTTCTTCAAAATTCTTCACGATCTTGGGAGAGATCTTTCCGATCTCCGGGGCAAGGCCCAGCGCGATGGGAGTCCTGCGCTCCCGGATGGCGGCCTGTAATTTCTCGATAGACATGGTTGTCTCCTTTATTTTTCAAAATTTTTATTTCCGATCATTGTACCATTTTGCGCTTGTTTTGGCAAGTAATGCCCTGTGTTTTTCGCCGCATTCCGGGACAAACTGACAGCAGCCAATGAAAAGGAGTGGATGAACCATGAAAATTACCGCATTTATCAGCGGTCTTTGTCTCGGCATGGTGGCCGGCGCCACGGTGGACCGCATGTCCTCTGACCGGAAGGCCCGCCGCGCCGTCAGCCGCACCATGGAGCGCATGGGCAAGGCCATGGACAGCGCCTTCGAGGATGTCAAGAGCTGCCTGCACTGAATGAAAAAATGACCGGCCCCCGGCCGGTCATTTTTCTCTTTAGGACAGGTTGCCGTTTTTATCACAGGAAAGTGTCAGGGTGATGGGTGCCTTACTGCTTCCCAACAGCAGCTTTTTTGCCATGGTGATGTTACCCGTGGCGGTATTCCCACTCTTTGAGCAGGATTTGGAATCCAGGCTCCAGGTGTTGTCATAGATGACTACCGAGGGACTATCCACCGACGTACAGCGTGATGTGGAGCCATCATAGGTGAAGGTGGCTTTCAGTGTGGCTTTCCACTGTGTGATGCCATTGCTGCTGGTATAGTCATACACTGCCGCACCCGTTATACTCTTGCTGGCACGCAAAGCACTTTCCCAATCCTTTACGATGGTAACTGTCAGATAACTGCCATCGTCAAAATAAGTCACCTGCCCTTCTGTCGTTTTTCCTGCCGCGAACACAGAAACCGGGCACATTGATACGATCAGCAAACACGCAAGGATAAATGATACAACATGCTTCTTCATACAAAATTCCCCCTCATTTGTCTATTACCATAACCTCTTTATTCAACTGTGCGTCCATCGATTCATGAAAATCATGTACCTGCATGTACAGGGCCACCGCAAAGACTGCCAAAGCCGTCAGCACGCCCGCCACCACGATAGTGGTCACACGCCGCCGATAGCGCAGCGCATGCAGCAACTCCGTGGTATCCATGTCGTCCACATAGCCTGCCGCCACCTGCTGGGGCGTGCCGAATTGTTCCTCCAGCGACGCACCGTCGGGATGCTCGCCGCAGTATTCCTCCAGCCTCTGGCGCAGGTCCCGCAGGATCTGCCGTTTCTGCCGGCGGGAGCAGGGAAGGTAGCTGCCCACAGCGCGGCAATAGCGGCGAACGGTTTCCTCTGTCATTGTGCCGCCCCCTCTCTGTGGATAATGGCGAAAACACCCGCCGTCAGCTCCTCATACTCCGCCTGCATCTCCGCCAGGCGCTCATGTCCGGCCTGTTCCAGGTGGTAGTAGTTCCGCGTCATGCGCTTGCCCACCAGCACCCGCTCCTCGGAGATCAGGCCCTGATCCTGCAAACGGTACAGCACCGGGTACAGCGACCCCTCCTGTATGGTCAGCCGCCCGCCGCTGAGCCGCGCGATCTCCTGGCAGAGCTGATAACCATACATATTTTCCTCCCGCAGCAGCGAGAGGATCACCAGCGACATGACGCCCCGCCGGTAATTGCTCTGTGACGTATCCCTGGTCATCGGCATCACGTCCCCTTCCTCATTTGCAGCAGCAAAGCGAAGATATCTTGCTCTTGTATTTTATTTATACCATAAATATTTTTAATTTGCAATACTCTATGTTGCAAAATATTGTTGACAAATTTATTCGCACATGATATATTGACAGCAGACAGAAACGCGGAATGAGAAGCTTCATCTTGTACACATTCCGTCGCTCTGTCACAGGATCAAACAGATATCAGTAAACACAGAACGAAAAGGAGGAACACCCATGAAAAAACGAGCGCTCTCCCTTTTGCTGGCATTGGTTATGTGTCTGTCTCTGGTAGTACCTGCAATGGCCGAAACTATTCAGCAAGCATCCAGCAAAGTTTCCCTCAACAGCGAACAAATGCAGCTTCACAGTTCCGATATGGCTGCTTTTCAGCGAACCCCCTTTGATACAAACCGCCTTTCTATCGCCGATATTACTGACTCCGGCAAAATTCTGTATCAATATGACATTTCTGATACGGTATCCAACTATATTGAAATTGAATACAGTGCCCAAAGCGTTATTTTGGAAGTGTATGAAGGCACTAGGCATGACACAATTGAGTATCTTCAGAATGGTGTCAAGGTGGATGGCATTTTATATTCGTACCAGTCGGATGTCAAAAAAGCCAATGTAGCAAGAGCAAGAACTGTTGAATACTTGAAATCTCCCCCTCCCGGATTCACTTCAGGCGGTTATTCTTACTCCCATACAGATCAAAGCAATCGTTTCGATATTCCAAGAAAAATTGCAACTTACACGACAAGTGGCCTCTGTGCCGTTCTTGCGATTGTAGCCTTTCCTGAAGTAACCAGTAATCCTATAGGCGCAACACTATACTCATTCATTAGTGCTGAAATCGGCAACTTGATTCAGACGGCCATCAGCAATCCTGCAGCTTATAACAACGCATATGTGTCATATAAAATCACTTACTATGAACACAAAAACTCTACAAACCTAGACAAAGTATATATGTGTTCTGCTTACTTCTATCCTGTTATAAATTGTGATATGGATGGAATCAAACCTTCTGTTTATTTTTATCATAATTATTTCTTTTAAGGGAAAGCGTGGTTTACCATGGCAACAACAGATATTAAAAAACATGTGAAAAGTATTATTGTCTGCTCGTCTCTGTTGATTTTCGCTGTCACTTTCTGCTGGTTTTATGAGTTGATTACACAGACTCCTTTTCCATCAAAAATCTCAGGTTATTTTCTTGCTCTTTTTATAATGCTGCCGACATCGATTATCATAAACGCGAAAAGTATTCTAAAAAAGGCAAAATAGGACACCACACCCTAGCCCCCCATGGCTTCCCGCCATGGGTTTTCTTTTGTCACAAAACCGTGAAAAATGGTGGATTTTTCCAAAGGTCTCCTGTATAATGTAAAATTGTAGGATTATCACTATCCCCCTGTGGGGCTTTGGGAGGGACTATGCGCAATATCTGGACGGTATTCAAAACCGACGTGAAAACGCTGAGCAAATGCTTTTTTGCCTGCGCGGTGGTGGTGGCCATCGCCGTGCTGCCCAGCCTGTATGCGTGGCTGAACATCTATTCCAACTGGGATCCCTACGGCAACACCGGCGGCATCTCCATTGCCCTGGTCTCGCTGGACAAGGGCTATACCGACGAGGACGGCGTCTTTACCAACAAGGGCGAGGACGTGGTCAACGACCTGCGGGAAGCCACCAGCATCGACTGGGTCATCGTGGACAGTGAGAAGCAGGCCAGGGACGGCGTCTATGCCGGGGATTACTACGCCGCCGTGGTCATCGACAAGGACTTTACCTACAAGATGTTCCACATGCTGACGGAGTGGACGGGCAAGCCCTCCATCACCTACTATGAAAACGCCAAGAAAAACGCCGTGGCCACCAAGATCACCGACACCGCGGTGGAGAGCCTGAAGCGCACCATCAACGAGAACTACCTGGAGGTGATCATCGGCCGCGTCATGACCCAGGCCAACCTGCTGGCCGCCGATCTGACGGAGGACGATCCCGGAGCGGCGGTGAAGGGCCTGTTCTATCAGGTGCAGGATCTGCTGGCGGGCTGCCGGGCCACCATGGACGCCTTTGAGGCGGCCAGAGACAACAGCACCATCGACATTGATCCGGGGAAGCTGGCCCAGACGATCCAGAACATCAACAGCAATCTGCCGGATACCGGCAAATTACAGCAGACTGTGGCGGAGCTTGACCGGATGATCTATACGGCGCTGCAGAAGGTGCAGCGTGCGCTGGACAAGATCCAGCAGGCCGCGTCCGATGACAGCAAGCTTCAGGAGGCCCGCAAGGCCATCGAGGAAGCTGCCGCCGCTATGGGACAGCTGGGCGACCAGCTGACGGCGTGGGCCGACCGGCTAGACCAGCAGTCGGCAGGCCATGTGGCCGCCAAGCTGGCCCGCGACATCGCCGCCAAATGCTATCAGCTGCAAAGCCGTCTGGCGGCACTGCCGGACAATGAGGACCTGCAGACCGCCATCCGTGACTGCAAGGATATCGTCGCCGCCATCGGCAATATGACCGGCAAGCTGACGCCCACCGCCGATGAGCTCCGCAAGGAACTGGAGAATGTCATGGGGCAGGTCTCCCGCACTATGGAAAGCGTGAAGGAGCTGAGCGACGATGCCCGCGCCGTCCGCGACGCGATGGCCGACACGGCGCTGGCGCTGGATGAGACCATGGCGCTGCTGCGGCCCGCCGCCGACCGGCTGTCCCAGTCGGTGTCGGAGACCATCGACAAGCTGCAAGACCTGACCGCCGACGAGTATATGGATATCCTACTGGATATTCTCAGCGGCGATCCGGAGGAGTACGGCCGGTACTTCTCCCAGATGGTGCAGACCACCGTGACCCCCATCTATCCCATCGAGAACTATGGCTCTGCCATGGCCCCCTTCTATACGGTGCTGGCCATCTGGGTGGGCGGCGTCATTCTGGTAGCCATCATCAAGCCCCACGCCCGGCTGGACGGTCTGATCGACCCCAAGCCCCGCGAGCTGTATTTTGGCCGGTACATCATCTTTTTCCTGCTGAGCCAGATCCAGGCGGCGGTCATCATCACCGGCGACCTGCTTCTGCTGAAGATACAATGCCTGCATCCGGGCCTGCTGTATCTGACCGGCTCGCTGACGGCCCTGACCTTCAGCCTGCTGATCTACTCCCTGGCCCTGTCCTTCGGTGACGTGGGCAAGGCCATCGTGGTGGTGGTCATGGTATTGCAGATCGCAGGCTCCTCCGGCACCTTCCCCATTGAGCTGCTGCCGGAGGTCTATCAGAAGATCTACCGCTTCTTCCCATTCCCCTATGCCATCGACGCCATGCGTGAGTGCATCTGCGGCCTGTATGGCGACTACTTTATCACGCAGCTGTTCTTCCTGCTGCTGTTATGTGCCGCGGCGCTGCTGATTGGCCTGCTGGTGCGGCGGCCCTTCATGGGACTGAACCATTTCATGGAGGCCAAGCTGGAAGAGACGGAGCTGTTTTAAGGAGGTGCAGAGTCCCATGACACTGGAAGAAAAGTATCATCAGCTGTACGACCGGCTGCTGGAGGAAGTGGCGGCCCTGCACAAAAGCAATCAGCACCGCATCCGGGTGGGTATGCGGGCGCTGGTGATCGTCACTGTGGGCCTTCTGCTGCTGATGTTTCTGGCGGAGGGCAACAAGGTCTTTACCCTGATCCTGTGGATCCTGTCCATGTTCGCCCTGTCGGCGTACCTTATCGGCGTGGAGTACATGGACTATGAGCTGCAGAAGAAATTACAGGATATCACCCAGGAGGAGCAGGCCACCCTGGGCCAGCTGATCGCCCTGCCCCAGCTGAGCCGCACCGCCCGTCTGCCTCAGCTGCTGAAATGGAAGGGCGAGGAGCAGGCCGAGGAAGAGACGCAGGCGGCGGAGCCCGTTCCCGCAAAGAGCGAAAACCGCGCCGTCACCCTGCCCATGCCGGAGGAGAACACCCGTCCCGTGGTGGATGGGCCGGTATCCATTCCTCTGGATATGGACGCCATCCTGAAGTCCGATCCCCGGAAGATGGCCGCCGATCTGGCGCAGCTGGCCCAGGCGCTGCAGGCCCTGTCGGCCGACCTGACCGCCGGAGGGGAAAGGACGTCGGACAACAAGGAGGTGGACCAATGATCAAGCACATCGGAAACATCTTCCGGGCTGACTGGCAGCGGCTGACCGCCAGTGTGGTGGCCGTTGTGGTGATGCTGGGCCTGTGCCTGGTGCCCTGCCTGTACGCATGGTTCAACATCCTCTCCAACTGGGATCCCTACGGTCCCGCCTCCACCGGCAACATCAAGGTGGCTGTAGCCAACGAGGACGAGGGCTGCGAGATCCTGGGCCTGCACCTGAATATCGGTGAGCTGGTGATGGAGGGCTTGCAGACCAACGACCAGATGGGCTGGGTCTTTCTGGAGGATCAGGAGACGGCGCTGGACGGCGTGTACGCTGGCGATTACTATGCCGCCCTGGTGGTGCCGGAGGAGTTTACCGCCGATTTCGTCAGTTTGCTGGATGGTGAGCTGGAGCATCCCCAGATCCAGTATTACGAAAACGAAAAGAAGAACGCCATCGCGCCCAAGATCACCGGCAAGGCCAAGACCGCCGTGCAGGAGCAGATCAACAACACCATCATTGAGAAGGTGGCCGGAGCGCTGACCACCGCCAGTTCCGTGTTCCAGGCGCTGGGGCTGGATGCCGAGGATGTGGCGGCCCGTCTCATCGAAAAATTACAGGATGCCCAGTGGCAGATGAACCAGCTCAGCAAGATCCTGACCTCGCTGGAGGACGTCATGAATAACGCCGACGACCTGCTGACGGCGGCGGCCATCACTGTGGATGACGTCAACGGCGTGCTGGTGAACGCCTCCGACACCGTGGGCAGCGTGGGAGACATGATCACCACCGGCTCCAATATCGCTGACAGCACCGCCAGCGATGTGGTGTCCATCCTCAACGCCATCGACAAAAGTCTGGTGGATCTGGAGGATAAGCTGCGCCAGTGGGGCACTGCCGAGGATCCCACCCTGTTGCAGCAGCAGCTCATGCGGCAGATCGACGACGTGATCGCCCGCCTGCAAAATCTGGCGGTGCAGGCGCCGGATCTGGCGGATAAGATCGACACTGCCATCGAAAAGCTCACCGATCTGCGGGACGCCATCTCCAACGCCGGTGATCTGGACATCAAGGACCAGCTGCTGAACCGGCTGGCGGAGGCCCGCCAGACCATCCGGGCGGCGGCTCTGCAAAGCAACCAGAATGTCAACGATTTTATTCACGAGAAGAACGACAGAGCCCTTTCCGCCCTGCGCTCCGTGCAGGAGCTGCTGGGCAGCGGCTCCGGTAAGCTGAACGGCCTGTCCAGTGCGCTGGACGGCTATGCCGCCGCCATGGAGCAGTCCCAGTCCACGCTGGCGGCGGGCGCCACACTGGCCAACACCGTGTCCGGCTATCTGGCGAACATGGAGGCGGACGTGCGCCGCATCACCGACAGCTCGGCCTTCCGGGAATTTACGGATATGCTGGAAAACAATCCGGACGGACTGGCGGACTATCTGGCCTCCCCCGTACAGCTGAACACCGAGATCGCCTATGAGATCGGTGATTACGGCTCCGCCATGTCCCCCTACTACATCATGCTGGCGCTGTTCGTGGGCTCGCTGCTGACGGCGGTGATGATCAAGGTGCCGGTGACCCAGCCCCAGTTCCTGGCCTACCGTGCCGTAGAGCGGTACTTCGGCCGCTTCGTGCTGTTCTTCCTTGTCGGAATGGCCCAGGCGCTGGTGACCGCCTTCGGCTGCCTGTACTTCGTGGGCATCCAGTGCGTGGAGCCTGCCCGGTTCGTGCTGGCCTGCTGCATCTGCTCGCTGAACTTCGCCATGATGAACTTCGGTCTGGTCTACGCCCTGGACAACGTGGGCATGGCCGCCGCCGTCATCATCATGGTGATCCAGGTGGCGGGCTCCGGCGGCTCCTATCCCATCCATGTGCTGCCCATGCTGTTCCAGAAGCTCTACTTCCTCATGCCCTTCCACTACGGCATGGACATGATCCGCGAGACCATCGGCGGCATGTACAGCCATACCTACCGCAACTGTGCCCTGATCCTGCTGGGCATGTGCGTGATCTTCACCGTGTTCGGCCTGCTGGTGTACTATCCGGCCCGGAAGCTGAACGCCGCCATTGCCGAGAGCAAGGAGCGCTCCGGCATCATGTAACAGAAAAAAATGACAGCCGCATGGCTTTGCCATGCGGCTGTCATTTGATTTTCGTCTGCCGGAGTGGCAGCATCAGATGTTGACGCTGGTATGCTCCTGGAGATCGGGCTTGCTCAGCTCGGTGCAGCGGTCGTACTCCACCTGCATCACGGCAGAAATGGTATGACGGCCGTAGTCGTCCAGCTTGGCGTACTGGGTCAGCAGTTTCTCGGTGTCGTCGGTCAGATAAAAGGCGGCGTCATCGCCCAATGCCTTGATCCCCAGTACCTTGCACAGCCGCAGCACTGTGTCAAAGCTGGAACCTCCCACACCGTTGTGCAGCGCACTGTTCACAGTGGACAGAGGTACGCCCACCGCAAAAGCGAATTGCCGCACGCTTTTGTACTGCTTGCCGATCTCTTCGCGGATGATCTTTGTTAGATTGTCCATGGTCTCCCGTCCTTTACTATCACGTTTTCGGTTGTGCAGTTTCCAATTTTAGGCAAATCTATTATATCACGGCTATTATTTTTAGCAAGATATAAGATAAGATTTAACATATTTTTCATAATTTCCCCAAGTTTCTCTCCGCTTTCACCTTTCTGTCTGTAGAAAAGCACTTTTATTTTCTGCGCCGCTGTGTTAAAATATGTGGCGCGGAGAAAAACAGCTTCGCAGGAGGAGCATTATGAGAATTATCATCGTAGGCAACGGTAAGGTCGGCTACGCCATCGCCAATTCACTGGCGGAGGAGGAACACGACATCATCATCGTGGACGCCCATACCGCTGCCCTGCGTAAAGCGGAAAGCACCATGGACGTGCTGTGCGTGGAGGGCAACGGCGCCAGCATCAGCGTACTGCTGGAGGCCGGTGTCCGCACCGCCGATCTGGTGATCGCCGTCACCAACCAGGATGAGATCAACCTGGTCTGCTGCCTGATCGCCAAAAAGCTGGGCGCCAAGCACACCGTGGCCCGGGTGCGCAACACCGATTACCGCCGGGACGAGGAGATGCTGAAAAAGGAGATCGGTCTTGACATGGTCATCAATCCCGATTTGGCCGCAGCCCAGGAGATGGCCCGTATTCTGGCCTTCCCCGCCGCCTTCAGCGTGGAGCCCTTTGCCCGGGGCCGCATCGACATGATCGGCTTCCAGGTCACGGAGAGCGACACCATCTGCGGCGTGGCGCTGAGTCAGTCCCACCGTCTGCGTCAGGCGGAGGTGCTGATCTGCGCGGCGGAGCATCAGGGCGAGTACATCATCCCCGACGGTAATTTCGTTCCCGCGGCAGGCGACCGGGTGTATATGCTGGGCGCCAAGCCGGAGCTGCAAAGAATGCTGAAGGAGATGGGCCGCACCTGGCAGAAGGTGAAGAAGGTCTCGGTGCTGGGCGGCAGCCGCAGTGCCATGTATCTGGCGTGGGAGCTGCAAAAAACCAACACCAGCGTCCGCATCGTGGAAATGGACGCCGACAAATGCCTGCGCCTGTCGGCGCAGCTGCCCCATGTGTTGGTGATCCAGGGTGACGGCACCGACAATACGCTTTTGCAGCAGGAGGGTATTCTGGACGCCGATGCGTTCGTGGCCGTGACCAACCGGGACGAGGAGAACCTGTTGATGGCTATGCACGCCCAGCGCAGCGGCGTGCCCAAGGTGCTGGCCAAAATGACCCGCCCCAACTATATGGATCTGGTCAACAGCACCGGCATCGACTCCATCATCTCCCCCAAGGACATCATTTCCAGCCAGATCCTGCGGTATGTCCGCGCGCTGGGCAACGCCGAGGGCAGCAAGGTGGAGAGCCTTTATAAGATGCTGGGCGGCCATGTGGAGGCCCTGTCCTTCACCGCTGCCGCCTCCAGCCATGCCGTGCTGGGCAAACCGCTGAAGGATCTCCAGCTGCGCAAGGGTCTGCTGGTGGCCGCCATCGTGCGGGACGAGCATACCATCATCCCCGGCGGTATGACCACCATCGAGGATGGCGACCACGTTGTGGTGGTCACCCGTGCCACCGGCCTGGATGACCTAACGGATATCCTGGCATAAACAAAGAACAACGCGCCCTCCGGCCCCGTAAAGGGCCGGAGGGCGTTTCAGATCCGCTTTTAATTGCGCCAAAAAGAAGAGCGTCACCATCAAGGTGACGCTCTTTGTTTTGGCGCAGTGGGAGGGATTCGAACCCTCGTGCCGCTTTTGACGACAACACGATTTCCAGTCGTGCTCGTTATGACCTCTTCGATACCACTGCATATTCAATTCGCTGCGAAACACAGCAACGATAATTATACCAAAATTCCGCCGTTTGTCAAGAGTATGTTGCAGAAAAATTAAACAAATTTTCTTGACTTGCTTTCCTCCCCGCGACATAGTATAATATTTAACAATGAGGAAAGAAGGAGCGCGCCTATGATGATCGAAAAGAGCGGCAGCATCGAGCTGCGGGATATTTCCATCGCTGAGGAGCTGACGCCGGAGATGCGTGAGGTGGCGGCCGGCATGGTGCGGGTGAAGCACCTGTACCGCAGCGCGCTGAAGGTAGCCGTGACCCAGATGGAGATCCTGGACGAGGAGTTTGCCGGTCTGTACGACCACTCCCCCATCCACCACATCGAGCACCGCATCAAGACGCTGGATAGCGCCGCCAAAAAGCTGAAGCGCCGGGGCTATGACCTGACCATCGACAACATCTATGCTCATATTCAGGATATGGCGGGCGTGCGGGTCATCTGCAACTATCTGGACGACATCTACTATCTGCGCGGCCTGCTGACCCGGACGGAATCCTTCCGCGTCATCCGCGAGGCCGACTACATCAAGGAGCCCAAGGAGACCGGCTATCGCAGCCTGCACCTGATCGTAGAGGTGCCCATCGTGATCTCCGAGGGTACGCTGAAGCTGCCGGTGGAGATCCAGCTGCGCACCATTGCCATGGACATGTGGGCCAGTCTCGAGCATGAGCTGCGGTATAAATCCGACCGCCACTGGGGCCCGGCAGAGAGCACCCGCCTGCGGCTGTGCAGCGACGCCATCTACGAAGTGGACCGCGAAATGCAGAACATCTATCAGGGCAAAGCCCCGGAATACGAGGACTGATACATAACAAAAGAGACGGCTGGGCCGTCTCTTTTGTTATTTCATCGCTGCTGCCACATCGGCCTTAAACTGCGTCCACTCCGCGGCGTTCTGCACGAAGTACACGGGGCATTGCTTGCTGGTCACGTCGTAGTGGCGGATGATGCCCTCTTCCACGTCCAGGCCATAGAGATCGCACAGCCACGCCGTCAGCTTCACCAGTGTATCATAGGTGTCCTGCGTGGGCTTGCCGTCGGCGTCGGGATGGCAGAACTCGATGGACACGGTGTCGTAATTCCGGTCGTTGGAGCAATAGGCCACCTCGTCCAGCGGCACGCACAGCAGTGCCTCGCCCTCCAGACCCACAATGAGGTTGCTGCTGGCGGAGGTATCTCTGGTGGTCGCCAGATTCTCAAAATAGGAGCGGTTCTGCCACGCGGTGGTGTTGGGATTGCCCACATAGTGGATCACCACGGCGTTGACCCGTTGGAGCTTGTCGCCGCAGCGGGAGTAGGGATTCACCGGCAGCAGATCCTCCTTCACATAGTCCGGCAGGGTGATGCCGGCGGGAATGTTGCTCTTTTGTTGCTGCTGCTTGACGGAAGTCCCTGCGCCGCCTGCGCCGTTCTCAGTGTCGGCGCCACGGGCCGCTCCCCGGCCGCGTCCCACGCAGCAGCCGGAGATGAATCCCGCCAGAAACAGCACCAGCGCCGCCAAAGCCAGGATCATCCGCCGCATCCTGTCCCGCCGGGGATCACGCCGCCGGGGTTCGGCGCGGCGAGCCGTCTCCCGCTTGGGAACCTCCCGGGCTGTTTCAAGATACGCTGTGTACATTCGTTTCTCCTCATAAAGGCCGGTCACGGCGGAGCAACAGCCCCGCCGTGACCGTTTGTGTTATCGGGTATAGGTGTTGTCAAAGGTAACAGCCGTCTCGGCGGTGAGGTCGGTATAGAAATGGCCACCGGCAGTGACAGAGGTCACAGCGTCCACATCCACCATACGGTTGAAGCTGAAGGCGTTGCCGATGGTGTGATAGTCCTCGTCCGCAATGCACAGACCTACCACCCAGTTCATGATGTTGCCCTCTTCGCTCTGCACCACATACTGGCTGCCGTCTGCCATATGCAGCACTAGCTCATCAAGGACAACCTCCGTAACGGCGTCATCGGCGGCAGCGGGATTGCGCATGCGGATCCCCAGCGCGGACACCGTTACGGTATCGCCGCTCTCCGCAGTAAAGGTGGTGACAGGCAGATAAGCCTGAGGTGTGATGCTGATAACACGGCGTTCCGCATCCGAACCGTTGTTCACGCTGAACAGCAGCTCATCGCCCTTCTGCCAGTTGCCGAAGTCGCTGAAATACATCACAAGATGCAGCTCTGTGTTGGTGCTGGCATCGGTATCCAGATAGATGCTACTATCCATGGCATGGCCGCCCACCTCACCGATATACAGGATTGGATTCATCGGTATGCCTACCTGGCCATAGCCGAAGTCGTCATAGCTGACACCTGCGGGATTGGACAGGGTATAGGTCATGAAGCCGGAGCCGTTTTCGTCGATCAGGAAGGTCTTGAGAGAGATGGTATAACCGTCCGCCTCCACAGCAGCATCCACAGTGGACAGATAGTCGCCCACCAGCCGCTGCATGGTCTCGGCATCCACGGCCACCCGCTCCATACGGGGCAGGTTCAGCGCCTGGCCGCTGTTGTCCAGCACAACGGGTGTGTCGCTGCTGATGCTGTCGGCGCCGAAGGCGTGCAGGTCGGCGGCTGTGACGCTGTCTGCCGGGGCCACATCGGCCTTGATCAGCGTGGCGATGCCCACCGCGCCACTGTGATGCACATGGCCAGCACCGCGGCGATCAGCATGCCTTTTGTGATCGTATGATGTCTTTTATTTCTCCGTACCACTTTATATACCTCCGAAAGTGTGTCAGGGGAGGCATGCAGCGCGGAGAAGGTTTGCTGAAACAGTTTCCGGTCAATCATATTGCAGTACCTCCGTCAATGTTGCTTTCAATTTTCCTCTGGCCCGGAACAGCCGCGTCCGGACGGTCTCCTCCGGGACGGACAGCATCCCGGCGATCTCCTTCTGGGAATAGCCCTCGTAGTAATACAGCAGTACCGGCACGCGATAGCGCTTATCCAGCGCCATCACCGCGTCGAACAGCTCCCGGCCCTCCGGGGCCTCGAAGGTCAAGGCGCTTTCGTAGTCCATGATGTCCTCCATCCGGTGCCACGGAGAACGGAAGATGTTCTTGCACCGGTTGACGGTCACCCGGATGAGCCAGCGCTTGAGATGCTCGTCGCTCTCAAACGCGGTGTCGGTCTTATAAAGCTGTATCAATACGTCCTGGGTCACGTCGTCGGCGTCCGATTTGCTGCGCAGGTAGCTGTAAGCCACCCGGAATATGGTATCCATATACCGTTCCGCCGCCAGGGCAAACTGTTGATCTGTCATGGAAATGATCTCCTTGAAAAGCTTTTCACTGGTATAACACAGTGTGACGGGAAAACGTTTCAAAAAATAAAACATTCTACCGCTGCCGATTCTTGACAATTCACATATGCCATGCTACACTTGTTCGTGCATAGATTTTCTCTGTGCAAGGGTAATACATAACAAAGCGGGGCGTCGATGCGTAGAGAAAATATGCCGGTGGCATATTTTTAGCATCCGATCTCGGCGGCTATGCCGCCGTAGCATCCATCTGGTTTTGCAACGCACAGCTAAAGTGGGCCGTCGGAGACAAAACAAAAAGCTGCCCCGACGGGCAGCTTTTTTGTTACGCTTCATTTTTCTTACGCTTTATAGGGCACTTCCAGCTCCTCGGGCTTGCGGAGGAACTTGCGGAAATCATTGCAGAAGGCGGCGTATTCATAGCCGGTGCAGATCCGCTCGTCCATCACCACGCCAAGGGGCATGATCTTCTTGTTGAGATTGCCGCTCATGTAATCCGGCACAGGCTTTCCCATGCAGACAAACACGCTGGTGGTGCCGAACTCATAGCAATGGTGGTGGATATAGCTGGTCTTGATGGAGGCCAGGTTGGTGATGAACATGCTGGTGTGGAAGGGGCTCAGGTCGATGATCTTCCGGGGCAGCAGGCCCAGCTTATCCAGATGGTACGCCAGCCAGATGACCATCTTGGGCAGCAGGGAAAAGGAGAACATCATGCGGGCGAACTTGTCGGTGTTGTTCTTCTGCTCGGTGGCGGAGTTGGCGGACACCGCGTCGGTGATCTTCTGCTGGATGGTGAATACGGTATCCTCCGGCGTCAGGAAGATCTTCAGGGACGTTTCGTCGGGCCGCCCGTCCGCCAGCTTCTTCAGGATCACAAAGGACACGCAGAAGTGGTTCCGCTTGTAGACCTTGCTGTTCATGATGAAGTAATTCAGCTTGGGGTTATACATCACCGCCCGGTAATAGGCGGCGATGATCACGGCCATATGGTTGATCCGGACGCCGCCGCGGCGCTTCTCCCGGATATAGGACTTGATCAGCTCCTCGTCGATATACTCGGTGATGGTGTTCTGGGCGTCATACCGCTTGGGCATGATATAGGGGATGGCCGCCACGATGGGGGGCAGGTCTTTGACACGGGTACCGTCAGGGCGCATAGGCTGGTTCCTCGATTCTGTGTTTTTCATTTCCATTATACGGTACACTTCCCCCGATTGCAACATAAGACGGCAGATTTTTTCCTTTACCTTTGCCGCGGGATTTGGTATACTATAATTTATTATAGAAGGAAACGAAAGGAGTCGACAGACCATGAAGTTTCCCGTCTGGCATGTGGCGCAGGCGGACTGCGCCGCCGTGGAACGGCTGACGGACGCGGGCTACCCCTATCTGGTATCCGGCGTATTGGCCAGCCGCGGCGTGAACTGTCCGGAGCAGGCCACGGAATATCTGACACAGGAGACCACGCTGACCCACTCGCCCTTCCTGATGAAGGACATAGATAAGGCGGCGGCCCGGATCGACCGGGCGCTCTCCGACGGCGAGAAGATCGCCATTTTCGGTGACTATGACGTGGACGGCATCACCGCCACCTGCATCATGGTGGATTATCTGAAGGGCCGGGGCGCCGACGTGGTGCACTATATCCCCCGGCGCATCGAGGACGGCTACGGCCTCAGCTGCGAGGCCATTGAGGGGCTGCGCAAGGGCGGCGCCACGCTGCTGGTGACCGTGGACTGCGGCATCACCGGCGTGGAGGAGGTGGCCTACGCCCGCTCCATCGGCATGGACGTGGTGGTCACCGACCACCACGAGTGCAAGGAGACGCTGCCCCATGCCGCCGCGGTGGTGGACCCCCACCGGCCCGACTGCGGCTATCCCTTCAAGCATCTGGCCGGCTGCGGCGTGGCGCTGAAGCTGGTGCTGGCTCTGGGCGGGCCGGACAGGGAGGAGGCCCTGTTTTCCCGCTACTGCACGCT
>ERZ773147.1259-NODE-1259-length-26849-cov-4.527506_pt1 | contig 26849 bp, 26 predicted proteins | sample MGYA00580851_ERZ773147 | MGnify/ENA primary metagenome ERZ773147 (study PRJEB29015, sample SAMEA2737818) | human gut metagenome | biome: human gut; feature: human-associated habitat; material: faeces | place: China | collected 2012 ... | reverse complement strand
GCTCGCATATGCTTAGCACAGTAGTGCTATCGAACGAGAACCAAACTTGCCGAGGATGGGATGACGGCTGCAGCTGTCCCCAGTTACTATTATAAGCCGGATCAAAGCATGGAAATCGATCAGCTTCTCGACCTGGAAGGAGATATTGTGCCATTGGAGATTAAGTCAGGCAGACATAAGCGGTCCACAAGCCTCAAAAACTATAGTGCCCGTCATAACCCCATAAGAATGTATAGGCTGTCAGAACGTAATTTTGGAATGGCGGATAATCTATACTATGTTCCTCTTTATGCGGCAGGATGCTTGTTCTTTACTTTATAGTTTGACTCCCAGAATTCACTTTGAAGACCCCCATTAGTATTTCTAGGGACTTCTATCACTTTTAAAATGACATGTCACTATAAGTTTCACTATAAATGTCGCTCTATTAATTACCGAAATGCTTACAACAAACAAATACCTTCAAACACTTGCAGAACATGCAAAAAAAGAAAACCCGGAGGCTGGCATTATCAGCCATTCTCCGGATCAAAATGGTATGCGGATAACAGGACTATAACTGTATACCCTTTATTTATGCGGTTTCTGAGCATTTGACACCAAAATGACACCAACTATTTCAGCATTTTCCCCAACAAATGATCAATTATCATAATAATATATCCCATAACAATAAAGCCGGCAAGCAAGACAAGTATCCAGGTGATCATCCCTGTTATCCCCACCCGCTCTGGATTCAGGAAAAAATAAGGATAGATGATCGGGTCTTTTTCATTTCTTTTATCCAGAATCAGATTTAACAATTTCAGATGGTTCTTTCCATAATCACCACGTCAAATCCGTTCCATTCCATTTCTTTCCCGGAGACTGCAAAACCCTGTTTCTCCCAGAAGTCAATGGCTTCCGTATTCTCTTTGGGTACTCCCACAGTCAGAAAATCAAATCCCTGGCTATGCATGGCAGCGCGCACGTCGGCGACAGGTTCTCCAGCTGCCATAATCTTATTATATCCATTTAAAACACATTTGTTAACGAAACTGAACGCGTTCATAACAGTGTGGTTTTTTCCTCATAATCATCGGATTTCTTCCCATTTGCTTCCTTAAAGCAGGTGTATCATTAAAATATATGATTATATGGGGAGTGTGATTTTTCTATGTTGATAAAAGACAAAATAAAGGTCGGCAGCTTTGAGTTAAGAAATCGTATGGTTAAGGCGCCCATCCACAGTGATACTTGCGTGGACGGGAAAGTAACACCGGAAACAGAACAGCATTATGAAGAGCGTACCAAAGGCGGCCGTTTTGGCCTGGTAGTAGTTGAGCACAGCTTTGTCAGAAAAGATGGAATGGCCAGTCCGACGCAGCTTTCTTCCTCCAGAGATTCCGATATTGACGGACTGAAAAGAATCTGTGATATCATCCATAAAAACGGAAGCACTGCTATCCTGCAGATCAGTCATGCAGGCTGTGGAGCAAGCAGAGATTTCACCGGGGAGCAGCCGGTCAGTTCATCCAATATCAGTGTGACCTGCGGATGGCCCAACGCAAAACCCAATCCCGAGAAGCCGAGACCGCTGACAGTTAACGAGATTCACGATCTGGAAGAGGCTTATTTCAGGGCTGCAGAGAGAGCCATGAAAGCCGGTTATGACGGAATCAACCTGCATTCAGCCCATGCCTACCTCCTTGACCAGTTCTTCTCTCCGCTGATCAACAAGAGAACCGATGCGTATAACGGATATACACTGGAAGGACGGACCCGGATCCACATGGAACTGATCAAGGGTATCCGTCAGGTGATCGGCGACAAATCCCTCTTTGCTCTCAGGCTGGGCGGATGCGATTATACCGTGGGAGGTACCACGATTGAAGATGCAGTCTGGGCTTGCAGGCGTTTTGAAGAGGCAGGCGTAGATCTTCTGGATATATCCGGAGGAACCTGCTGTTATGCCCGTAAAGGTCATAACTATCCCGGCTATTTCGGAGACATTTCAGAGGCAGTGAAAAAAGAGGTGCACATTCCTGTTCTCCTAACTGGCGGAGTCCGAACTGTTCAGGATGCTGAAATGCTTCTGAAAGAGGAAAAAGCAGATATGATCGGAGTAGGCCGGATCATAACAGCCAAGCCGGACTGGGGTATGGAATTGATATAATCAGGGAGGGAGAATATGCCGAGAATTACTGTAAAAACAAATGTGTTTCTCAATCGTGAGAAAAAATATCGTATGACTTTAGAATTTAAGGAAGCAATAGAACTGATCCCTTGTGAGAAGGGCTCTTTTGTAATGGCTGATTTTGAAGACGAGGCTTTTATGCTGTTTGGAGATGAAGCAGCATCAGATCCCTGTGCAGCAATAGAAGTGGCAGTTATCCAGGATGCCTTTGATAAATATGATAAGGAGATTTTTGTGCAAGTCCTTGCAAGGATGACAGAAACTGTGATGAAGTACACCCAGATACCGGAGGATCGGATCTTTGCCTATTACCGAAATTCACCTCTGTGGACTTATAAAAGGCAGGATATCATCGGAACCCTGGTTCATGTCTGACCACCTGTCAAAAGCATAGTCAATAATATCATTAACAAATAATAACACCATCCGAAAGTTTAATGGCGTTACAGCAGCCTGAAAACAACCGGATGGTGTTTTTTGAATCCTGATATAAATTCTCAGGCAGGCAGGATGCCCACCAGAGCTCTTTTGTACATATCTCTGGTAACCGCAGGAAGATCAAACCTTCCCCGTTCCGCTACCCAGGTAAATATGATTCCCTTCACGATCATGCACAGATCGATGGAAATCTCGTGGACACTTCGTCCTTCAGGGAGTATATATCCTTTTTGAATTGCCTCCGTAATGAATTGATCTGTGACCATCATGATATGATTGTTATTGCTGTGAATATCCATTTCTTCATTTTGGCTATCGAAATAATGCATTACAAATTCGACACCGAAGCTCTGGATAAACTCCATATAAATGCCGTAAAACTCGGTAATCTTTTCATGAAGGCTCAGATTACTGAAATCCTCACTCTTGAGTTTCTGATCAAAATCTTTCAGGGCAATATTATAAAAATGAGATAGCAGTTCTTGCTTATTTTTAAAGTAAGTATAAAACTTTCCTACGGAAATACCAGCCTCTACGCATATCTTGCGTATAGAAAGCTTTTCATAGCCCACTTTCTCAAGAAACTTGACAGCAACATTAAAGATGCGGTCCTTTTCACTTAATTCATTTGCATACTTATCGTACATCTATAATCCTTTCCCGATGCTATTTCCATGATGTCATCCCAACCGGCATAATTATTCATTTCAATGGTATTGTACAGGAACTTATAAAAAAAATCAAGGCGTTCTGAACATATTCAGAACAGTAAAATATTATCATATCCAGAGAATCAATTTATCAGAAAAGGACGGATCATGTTAAAAAATTTACTTTCTCCTATCAAGATTGGCAGCCTTGAGTTAAAAAACCGAATGATTGTGCCTCCGATGATCAGCTGTATGGCAGAGACAGATCATTTTGTAAACGACAAGTACATCGACTATATTGTTGAAAAACATAAAGGTGGATTTGCTATGGTCATCAACGAGGGCCATGCTGTCAGCGAAGGTGGTTGTGGCTTCAACAGAATGTTTGGATTGTTTGATGACAAATTCCTGCCTGGACAGAAAAAGCTGTTTGATAGACAATAGATGGTTGATAATCTTAACTGACAATTTCCAGTTTGTCGAATTGACGAGATACAGAAAACAACATAAGAATAATCGATAGGCAGGTGGTCTTATAGTGAGACTGCCTGCCTATTTTATGCCTGCAAGCGCCATTTTTCAAGTGGTTTCAAATGCCCCCCTTTGAACACCCCCCCTAGGGAAAATATGGTTAAATTGTATCAAGTTCAGTGTTCCAACGAATCCTTGTCCATGTGGTTATTATCCTTATGTAATTCTATTATTCGATGTCTTGGAACAATAATTCTTTTTTGTATTTATAATATGTATTGCGACTGATACCGAGTATCTCTATAACTTCTTTATCCTTCATACTACCATCAAAATCTTTCGCCATCTTCTGTATTCGTTCCTTCATCATCTTCGCCTTTTTCGTTTCAAAAGTAGCACCTTTTCTCTGTCCAATTTGCTTTCTTTGCTCCTCTGGCAGAGTTTCATTTAAACGCTGCGTTGTCTTAATTCCCTCTGAAATCCTTACATGAAGGTCTTGTACCTCTTTTTCTGCCTGCTTAAAGGCAATCCGGATTTTCTCTTTTGTTTCTTCATTTTGAAATTCTGTGATAGCTTCCATAATCGCATCTATCAACTTATCTGTAGATTTTTTGCCTGTGCTGGCTATTTGGGTCTTCTTACTCTGCATTTCTTTATAATAAGAAGTATTTATATGCGGTTCCTTGATAAACACTAAATCAATACCTTCCTGTAGAAGCTGCATATACAGATTATACCCCTCATCTGCAGAACGGCTCATTCGGGACACGGAGTCAAAGATAATCGTATCTCCAGGACAAATAACTGAAAGTAATTTTTGAAATTGTGGCCGTCCCATTTTTGTTCCCGTGTACTTTTCCTGATAAATTCGTTCAATTTTCTTATCTTTACAATAATCTTCTATATTCTTTATCTGCCGATCCAGCCGTTGATTCTTCGTTGATACTCTGGCATAACCATATATCTTACCCATTATTATCCATCCTCTCAAATATAAGTATCAATTCTAACTTTAGTTATTTTTAATACTTATATTTTAACATAATTAAGGGATATTCACAATCAAATTTAATATTTTTTGTTATATAGTTATTTTAGATATTTACAAATTGAGTTTTCTAGCTATCCTCTATTAAATTCTAAAAAATTCGCATGAATAAGTCTATCTGTTTAAATTTGAATCCCCATCACAGGATTTATTCCGGTGATGGGGATATTCTCATTATGCAGCAACTTCAAATATTCGTTTTGAGCTTTATCTAATATTATTTATATAGTCTCGTAATGCTGCTTGAGTTATAGATGATACTTCCATATTTATAATACTTATCTAAATTCTCCGGTTTGTAAATCTATAAAGTTTTCTAACTTCAATCGTCCTTCAAAATCTGCTCCATATTCCCGACAAGAAGTCTGTTCATCGAATTTAAAGCTGATATTATAATACGTACCCTTTTTTGTCTTACGTATTAAATTATTCTCCATCATAAATCGAATAACTCTTTTATGATTCTCTGTATCATCTCCGTTTACGTAAAAACATATTACACCGGAATCTGTATTTGCCACTTCCATATCCGTACATTTACATTCATAGCAGATTTTATTATCAATAGCCTTCTGGCAAAGCTCCTGTGCTATGCCTTGATCTGTAAAAAAATACATCCATTTTCCACACTTATCTTCTCTTAATTTATCTTCATTACCTGATAAATACCAATACCATCCAAATTTTTGAATCAAAAAAACCTCTCCTTTATCAATGTATATAAATCATTATAAGCTCTTTAAATAAAATATGCTATATAAAAAGAAAGTATTCCAATATCAGACAAAAAACGACTATCTAAATCAATATCTCGCAAAACAAATAATTGAAATTTAATTAAATTACTTATTGACATTATGTATTTTCTGATTTATTATAAAAACACAGCTTACGTAATTTAATTAAATTTCATATTGGTTGAAAGGAGGATAATAAGTGAAAGAAAAGAAACTGGAAGACATAATGCTTTTTTCTCTAGGAAAAAATACCTCTCGATTAAATACAGATGATATAGTTGTTTATACGCAAGAAGATTTTGAAAAAGACTTGCAGGGTACTAAGAATCTCTCGATAGATACTGAATGTATTATTAATCTGATAAAATCGAAGGCTGCTCCTTTATCGGAAGTAAACAGTAAAAAATGTATAACAGCCAACTTTTTAAAATGCTCTTTTGATACACAGATACTAGATCCTTGGTTTTTTTGTTATCAGTTTAATGAGAGTAAACAGCTATTGCAACAGATCAATATGTTCCATCAGGGAACAACTCTAAGTGTAAAAAAGCTGACAGTTAAAAATATAAGGGAATTAAAAATCCCCTTTTTAAATATAGAGCGACAGAAAGTTATTGGCTCTATCTATAAACAGATGCTTATGCAAAAGCATTTAATGGTTCAGCAGACAAAAAATATAGAGCGATTATCTATTGAAATTATAAAGAAAATAGAGGAGGATTAACAAATGGCAGAAGGAAAAGATTTATTACAGGTTTTATGGAACGGCGCAGATATATTACGTGGAAAGATGGATGCAAATGAATATAAAACGTACCTTTTAGGGTTAGTTTTCTATAAATATTTATCTGATTCTTATTTAGCAAAGGCTTATGACTTTCTGTACAATAAAACACCTGAAAGTACAGAAGAGGCACAGAAGGCCTATGAAGAAGCAATGACAGACGAAGATGTAGCAGATTTATTAGAAGAATTACAAAAAACAATGCATTATGTTCTTGAACCGGATATGACTTATATTAGTATGCTTAAGGATGTGAAGGAAAATTGTTTTAATAGAGAAAAATTGCAGGCAGCCTTTAATCGTATCGAGGAATCTGACGAGTTATTCAATGGATTGTTTTCAGATGTAGATTTATATTCTAATCGTCTTGGCACCGGTGATCAGAAACAAAGTGCTACTATTGCGGATGTTCTTGCTGTTTTAGCAGATGCAGACCTTATCCACACAGAAGGAGATGTTCTTGGAAATGCATACGAATTTTTAATTGGTCAGTTTGCCTCCGAAACAGGGAAAAAAGCTGGTGAATTTTATACGCCACATGGCCCAGCGCAACTTCTTTGTCAGATTGCTATGCTGGGGCAAGAAGACAAAAAAGGATTATTAGTATACGATCCTTGTATGGGTTCCGCATCCTTAATGCTAAGTTGTAAAAATTATTCCCAACAGCCGGAATATATTCATTACTATGGACAAGAGCTAATGCCATCCACTTATAACTTAGCAAGAATGAATATGTTCTTACATCGAATCCAACCAGAAAATCAGCATTTAAGAAATGCAGATACATTAGATGCCGATTGGCCTGTAGATGTAGATACTGGCATGGATGTTGTTGTAATGAACCCTCCTTATTCTGCAAAATGGTCTGCGGCAGAAGGATTTAAACAGGATGAACGCTTTATGGATTACGAAGGTAAGCTCGCACCAAAATCTAAAGCAGATTATGCCTTTTTACTGCATGGTTTTTATCATTTAAAAAATGCAAAATCAAGCACTATGGCAATCGTTCTTCCCCATGGAGTTTTATTTAGAGGAGCTGCAGAAGGAGTTATTAGGAAAATTCTATTAGAAAGTGGCTCTATTTATGCCGTCATCGGACTTCCTTCCAATATGTTTTATAATACTTCTATTCCAACCTGTATTATTGTATTAAAAAAGCAGCGTGAAGGCAGAGATGTATTATTTATTGATGCATCCAAGCACTTTGTCAAAGATAAAAAGCAAAATATAATGAATGAAGAGCATATTCAACATGTACTTGATCTATATAAAAACAGAAAATTCGTGGAAAAAGAAGCGTATCTCGCATCCTTTGACAAAATCGCAGAAAATGACTTTAACTTAAATATCCCAAGATATGTAGATACTATAGAAGAAGAACCACCCGTAGATTTAAAAGCATTGACAAAAAATATCAGAGAGACGGATAAAGCAATCAAGGAAGGAAATTCTGAATTACTTAGTATGCTGAATGATTTAACTTTTAATAATACTGAAACCAAAGAAGCTGTAGAAGAGTTTATCCATGTACTGGAGGAGGTGTAAATCATGGGAAATACACCAAATGTACGATTTAAAGGATTTACTGAAGATTGGAAACAGCGTAAGTTGGGGGATATAGCTGATGTAACAAAACTTGCAGGTTTTGAATTTACTGAACATGTTGTCTATTCAGATGAGGGTAATATTATTGCATTGCGAGGCTTGAACATAAAAAATGGTCAGTTGATTTTAGATGATGTTAAGTATATAGATGGAAGTAATTTTTCTAAACTGAGTCGTAGTAAGTTATTTATAGATGACATCATGTTTACCTATGTCGGTACTGTTGGAGAAGTAGCTATAATCAAGGAAAATAATAGATTTTATCTTGCACCGAATGTTTCGAGAATTAGAGTTAAAAGTGATGATTCGCCCAAATTCATTAGCCATTATATGAGGACAGATAATTTTAAAAACAGGGTAATTTTCCCATTGATTGCAACTTCATCACAGCCAGCATTAAGTATGGAAAATATTAGGAAATTTACTATTAATATTCCTATAAACAGAGAAGAACAAGACTGTTTAGCAAAATATTTTGATAGCCTCGACCACCTCATCACTCTTCACCAGCAGAAGTGCGATGAAATAAAAGAATTAAAAAAATATATGCTTCAAAATATGTTTCCACAAAAAGATGAAAAAGTTCCTAAAATTAGATTTGCTGGATTTACTGGAGATTGGGAACAGCGTAAGTTGGGGGATTCTTGCAAGCTTAATGGAAGAATTGGATTCAGAGGATATACAGAAAAAGACATTATCTCAAAAGAGGCAGGTGGAGTTTTAACTTTTAGTCCTACTAACATCGTAGATAACAAATTAACCATAGAATGTAAGAATACATATATTACTCGTGAGAAATACGATGAATCACCTGAAATAAAAATATCTAATGGGGATATTCTTTTCGTAAAAACAGGATCAACACTTGGGAAAAGTGCCTTGGTTACTGGACTTAAAGAAGATGCATCAATTAATCCGCAGATTGTTGTAATGCGTGTAGAAAAAGATACAGAAAATTTCATGTCAAATGTTCTTATTACGGATAGAGTTATGAAACAGGTGGCTGCCGTAAAAATTGGCGGAGCTGTTCCGACAATGACCGAAACAGAATTGAAAAATTTTACTTATTTTGCACCAGCTGAAAAAGAAGAAAAGAAGAAAATAGGAGATTATTTTCGTAATCTCGATCACCTCATCACTCTTCACCAACAGAAGTGCAATGCATTAAAAGAATTCAAAAAATATATGTTACAAAATATGTTCCCACAGAAAGGAGAAAATAAATGCCAGAATTAGAATCTGTACTAGAAAAAAGATTGATTAATCAGCTTTGTAATGGTGAATCTCAATGGACATATCGACCGGATATAAAAAATGAAGAACAGCTCTGGGCTAACTTTAAATATATTCTGGAGCAAAATAACAAGGCAAAATTAAATGACACTCCTCTAAGTGAGAGTGAATTTGCTAAGATAAAAAATGATGTTTCTCATAATTCATTTTTCGATGCTGGGAAATGGCTAATGGGAGAACATGGAAAAGTATATGTACATATACAACGTGGAAATGAAAGCTTACACTTACTTGTATTAAACAATGAACATATTTGCGGTGGAAGCAGTTGTTATGAGGTAATCAACCAATACCAAACTTTTAAACAAGATAGATTTTCCAGCACTGCCAACGAATCTAATTCTCCCGAACGAAATAGACGTTTTGATGTAACTTTGCTTATTAATGGTATTCCTCTGATTCATATTGAATTAAAGAATAAGGACCATTCCTATATAGAAGGCTTTAATCAGATTAAAAAATATATTGCAGAAGGAAAATTTCGAGGATTATTCTCTAATGTACAGATGTTTATTGTCAGCAATGCTGTAGATACCAAATACTTCTCTGCAGCAAGAGATACTGAACTGAACAAAAAATTTATTTCGGGTTGGCTAGATGAAAAGAATCATCCGGTATGTGATTATATAGATTTTGCAGATTCTGTACTCCGCATCCCACAAGCCCATGAAATGGTAGCACGATATACTATGTTAGATACGGATTCTCAGAAACTAATGCTATTGCGTCCTTATCAGATTCATGCGATTGAGGCGATGCGTACTGCATCTAAGCAGGGGAAATCTGGTTTTATATGGCATACCACCGGATCTGGAAAAACAATGACTTCTTATAAAGCTGCCAGAAATCTATTAATGGATATTCCTTCCATTGAAAAAACTATCTTTTTAATTGACCGGAAGGATTTGGATACACAGACTACTATTGATTTTAAATCTTTCGCAAAACACGATACAATTACAGTAGATGATACAGATCGTGTTGACACACTGATTGAAAAGCTTTCTGATAGAAAGCAACAGTTAATTGTTACCACCCGCCAAAAGATACAAATATTATTAAGGAAAAGCGAAAAAGAAAATAATAAAAAGTTTGATAAAATACGGAAACTTAAAGTAGCTTTTGTCGTTGACGAATGCCACCGCACAGTTACGCCTAAAACAAAACGTAAAATAGAACGTTTTTTTATAAACTCGTTATGGTATGGCTTTACTGGCACCCCTATATTTGAAGAAAACAAATATGAACAAGCAGGTGACCTCCCTCAAACAACAGAACAACTCTATGGCAAATGTCTCCATTCCTATACTATAAAGGAAGCTATTCATGATGAAGCTGTTCTTGGATTTATGGTAGAAAATCTTGGCCCAAGAAATAAGAATTTAGATGAGTCTATATTTGAAAGTGAAACTCACATGAGAGAAGTCTTGGATGTTATTTTAAATAAATCCTATACCAAACTAGGACTGCAAAATAGCAAAGGTAAGACTTATGAAGGTATGCTAACAGTTAATTCCATTCAAAAGGCACAGCATTATTATGATTTACTGAAAAAAGTAAAAGAGGGAAACGATACGTTGAAGATTAATGAGGAAATTCATAAGGCCATGCCTGATTTCCCCAAATTTGCAATCACTTATTCCGTAACAGAAAATGAAGAGGCATCCCAAGTAAATCAAGAGAAAATGAAACAATCTTTGTTGGATTACAATGAAATGTTTGGTACAAACTACACTATCGACGGAATACAGGCTTACAATAATAATCTCAATGACCGGCTGGCACGTAAAAAAAGTAAATACCTTTCCAGAAATGAACAACTCGATTTAGTCATTGTAGTAGATAGATTACTTACTGGATTCAATGCTCCATGTCTTTCTACATTATTTATGGATAGACAACCCCTTAATCCTCAGAATCTTATCCAGGCTTTTTCACGAACTAACCGATTACTCGAACCAAATAAACAATTTGGACAAATTGTAACCTTTCAGTCGCCAGATAAGTATAAAGAAAAAATAAATGACGCATTAAAACTTTATTCCAGAGGTGGTGAGGGAAAACCGGTCGCTGAAGACTGGAATACTATTCGAGAAAATTTCGTAATTGCAGTAAAGACAATTCATGAACTGGCTAAAACACCTGAAGATATTGCTGCTTTATCAAGGAAGCAAAAGAAAGCGTTTATCCATCTATTTCGCGCTTTAGATAACAGTTTCGCCCATTTAAAGGCATTTTCCAATTATACAGAAGACATTTTACCTAAATTTGACTTTTCAGAAGAAGAATATGAAGATTATGCTGCTATGTATAATAATGTCATGGAAGAACTGAAGAAAGAGCCAGAAGAATCTTCATCTGAAGCCCCTGTATTAGATGATTATGACTTGATTGCATACAATAAACTGCGTATAGACTTTGAATATATTGTTGAGCTACTGCAGGGTGTTGTAGAATCTTTAGACCAGACAAAAGATGATTATAATGAGGCTGATTTTGAAATCAAAATAAATCTGATACGACAGATGATAAATGAATTCGCAGAAACTAAACCAAAACTCGCAGAATTACTATATCAAATCGTAGATAAAATTGCGAAGAATCCAGAAAGCTATATTGGAAAGGACATTTCTATCATTATTAATCAAATGCGCTATGAAGCTATTAATAAAGAAGTAGATGCATTTGCAAAAAAATGGTTTATAGATCCTGAAGCTGTAAAATATGAGGTATTTAATTATCAAGAAGGTCATCTTTCCGGAGAAAACAATCTGAAAGACAAAGCAGATTTTACAACTTATACAGAAACTGTGCCTAATCCACTGCCAAAGTTCAAATTCCGCAAAGTTTTGATTAATGAATTTAAAAATAATCTAATAGAAAATATTTCTCCATTATTAGATTGATTATCTTATAAATATATTATGTAATATAAATGTTTCTCAGAATAAATCCAGCAGAAATATATACTGCTGGATTTATTTTACTATACGGTAGTATTATATTGTATTTTATAATTATCTTGCACTTCCTTACATGCCATCCTTACCACAAAACAGGAATCATTTTTACATTTTGAAATTATATAATCTTGTGTTTTACCAGAAATACCATTTGCTCTATACATTTGTCTTATGATAAGATTCGTAATATAAACACAATCGGTATTAACTAACTCTACAATTTTCTGGTTAATAAGTTCTGAATTTTCTGGATTTCTTATAAGCCTAAATAGAAGTTTTGTAGCTGCAAAACGTACTTCAAGAGAATCCTCTCTTAACCACTGTAAAATATTCTGTAAAACAATAATTTCTATATTTTTAGGAAATTGAATTGTATCCTCTAAATCTAAATAAGTAATAAGTAATCTTTCAACAGAGAGTATAGTTGGTGTATCATTTTGTATATATGACATATATTCTAAAAAAGCGGCATAACTTTCTTGCCCCATCGCTATTTCCAATAAAACTACTGCGATTTTTAGTGCAATTTCATCTATATTAGAAGAAAACAATTCCGGGCCAGTATCTTTAATATTTTCTTTTTGCTCTATTATCTCATTAAATATCTTTATATTAGAGATATAGCATACCCTTCGAGTATATGTTTGTACTAACATTGCACTAGCACCGGAAATTTGCTTAAACAGTGGGTTTTCGGTGTTTTTGTTTTTTACATCAAGTGGTAAAAATACATTTTTCCGTTTACACAAAACTTGAAATAGTCTCTTCCGTTGTGGTTAATATCCATACATGATTTATCCGTACACGGTAAACCATGAGTACCATGACACAGCCTCTTTCCTATGAGATAATAACCCCAGGAGGTTATGTTATGGATAAGATCACACACAAAGTACGCTGTGAACAATGGACAGCTATCATTAATGAATGTCTTGCAAGTGGTATGCCAAAAACCACATGGTGCAAAGCTAATGGCATCTCCGATAAACAATTCTTTTACTGGCAGAGAATTCTCCGGCAGGAAGCTTACCAACAGATGGAATCTCAAGGCTCTTCTCCTGCCTCTTCTGCCCTCGTCCCTGATGTTAAGGAAGAAAAATCTTCCCATCCTGCTTTTGTCGAGATTCGTCCTGTCACGTCAGAGACAGGATCCTCTACTTTCAGACTAGATGTGATCATCCATTCGGGAGATCTGACCGTGGAGATTGCTAATAGTGCTTCGGAAGAACTATTAAGAAAACTCCGGGGGATTATTCATGTTTAATGATGCAACTGGGTTCAAAAGGATATTTCTAAAAGTAGGTTATACAGATCTCCGAAAAGGGATCCCAGGCCTTACGGCAATGATACGGGAATCTTTTGGATGTGACCCTTATGAAAAAAATGTCCTTTTCTTATTCTGCGGCCGCAGGACTGACAGGATAAAAGAGCTTATTTTTGAAGGAGATGGATTCTGTCTTGTTTATAAACGGCTTTCTACAGACAGCCGTTTTCAATGGCCGCGTTCAGAAGATGAACTTAAGGAGATCACTCCCCAGTAGTTCAAATGGCTGATGGAGGGATTATCCATCGCACCAAAGAAAAAGATAAAGGAACTTACTGCGCCGCCAAGATATCTTTTATGATGGTGCATTATGTAGAAAATAAATCTTTCTTTTTTGTGGATAAAAACAGCTGTCCACAAAGGGACCTATCCATTCCCTGCCATGGAAAGCTGTACTCAGAGATCTGTGGATAACTCTTTAAAAAACTAAAAAAATGGCTGGTTTTTTAAAGGATCGCTAGCTTTTTTTCTATAGTGAAAATGACGAATGTTCCTATTTAGGCGATTCGCTTTTTCTTCTTTTTTAAGGTATAATACTCCTTAGAAAGGAAGGAACACATGGCAGAGATATTTAGCAGGGACGAATTGAATCAATGTAGTAAAGAAGTTCTCATCACACTTTTTCTGAACCTGCAGGAGCAGATGATAGAAATGAACGGAAAACTGGACCGTCTGGCAGAGCAGCTTGCTGTCGCCCAGAATCACCGGTATGGCCGGAAGTCTGAAAAACTGGATGTGATAGAGGGGCAGCTATGCCTTAACTTTAATGAGGCAGAAGCCCTGCTCGAAAATATCTATGTCGTGGAACCAGTAGACGAAGACGTTATCCCGACTGTAGTGAAACGTAAAAAGAAAAAGGGAAAGAGAAAAACTCCCTGCCGGTAGAGACCATCTCCCATACATTATCTGAGGAAGAACTTACAGATATCTTTGGAGAAAACGGGTGGAAACAGCTTCCAGACGAGACGTATATGCGGGTAAAAGTAGAGCCGGCCAAATATACAGTAGAAGAACATCATATCTGTGTCTACGCTGGAAAAACAACAGATAAGATCGTAAAGGCTTTCCGGCCAAAGAGTCTTTTAAGGAACAGTATCGCTACCCCTTCCCTCGTTGCGAGTATAATGAACGCGAAATATGTAAATGGGATGCCCCTTGACAGGATTGCCACAGATTTCAGAAGAAATGATGTGAATATCTCTAAACAGGTGATGGCTAACTGGGTGATCCGTTGCAGCGAGAGATATCTAATCCCTGTCTATTTCCGTTTACATGAGCTGCTGCTTACATATGACGTGATACAGCAGGATGAAACGCCAGTTGAAGTCACAAAAGATGGACGACCGGCAAACAGCAAGAGTTTTATGTGGGTATACCGTTCGGGGAAGTATCATACGGACCGGGTGATCATTCTTTATGAATATCAAAAGACCCAAAAAGCAGAACATCCCCAAAAGTTTCTGGAAGGATTTCATGGAGTCTGTGAATGCGATGCCTATGCGGTATATGAAAAAATGGACAGAGAGAACCCGGATATCACATTTGCGTTCTGTCATGCCCATGCCCGCCGGTATTTTGCCGAAGCACTAAAAGCAATAACGAAAGAGCAGAGAGATAAAGCCAAAGGAACGGTTGCCCACGAGGCATTGGAACGGATAGCCGGGATCTATCACATGGATAATCATCTTGCAGAACTCTCTGCCGAAGAAAGATACAGAAAACGGCAGCTTCTGGTAAGACCATTAGTAGAAGCTTTATTTTCGTGGCTGAAAAAGTACAGGATGAAAAAATGGTTCCAGAAGGAGGAAAGACGATGAAGGGAGTAAACTACTACCTGAATCACGAAAAACAGTTCCGCGAATTTTTAAACCATGGAAATGTCCCACTGGATAATAATGCGACCGAATCTGCAGTACGGAATTTCTGTATGCACAAACACACATGGAGATTGATAGATACAATAAATGGAGCAAAAGTCAGTGCCTTAGTTTACAGTATAGTAGAAACAGCAAAGGCAAACGGACTAAATCCATTTCGGTATCTGGAATTCCTGCTGACAAAAAAAAATAATTGACAAAATATTTTACAAGCGATAACATATTAACATACTGGAGGTGAGAGACATGAATGAAGTAGAAAGACTTCAAGAATACATGTTATTGATTCGTAGAGCTGTAGGTTGGAGTGCAGAGGAGTTTGGAGAAAGAATTGGAGTTAGTAGGCAAACAGTCAACAATCTGGAGGGAAAAAGAAACAAACTGACGAAGGCTCAATATATTGCAATTCGAAGTAGTCTTGATGTTGAAATTCGTCAACACCCCGAAGATACAGATATGCTCCGTTTGATTTTGGATGTATTTGTAGACCATCCTGAAAATTATGACGAAGGTGAACGCGAGGAACTTTTAATGAAAGCAAATATGATTATGCCATCAATCTTAGCTGGGACAACAAGTCGTAAAGAAGTTTCAAAAGAACTTACGAGCTCAGCTATTGCAATGGGACTTATTACCGGAGCTATGATAAGTACAATTGGTTTTGCGATGATTGACGGAGTAATTGAATGGTTAGTTAAGGCAGTTACAGACAAAAAAAAATAAACAGCAGTAAACCATGTAAGTGGAGGGGATTGAATGTCGAAAAAGATGATTGCAATTTTTTCTGATGAAGCATATGAAGATTTGAAATCTGGAAGAGCTATTGATAACAATGGATTTAGAAACAAGAAAGGTAATTTCCATCCTGATCAGCCAACATATAAGGAGAATAATGAATTCCTGGAGATATTAAAAATGGAAGGGATAAGATTCGTGGCTGATGTGGCAGGTGCTTTAACATTTTCAATTGCATTACCAACATTAAAGCGTTTTACTGATGAGAAGATATATCCGTATTTTTCTGAAAAATGGGACACGTGGAGAAATCAAAAAAGTGGAATAGTTTGTGCTTCGAAGATTTTGGACAAGTCGGATATCAACCAAGAAGAAAAATCAGAAAAAGACAGGATTATCAATTTGGAAGAGTACCGTAAAAGAGCATAACGTTGTGATTTCATTAGACGCTGGGTATCTGTAATATCAGTTGTCAGCGTAGCATCAATAAAATTTCATTTTACAGTAGATAAAGAGGGAAAAGAATGTTATTATTTTCAACTATCCTTGAAATTGACAAAAAATTGACAAAAGATAATTTTATAAATTTAGTGATTGAGTGGAATCAGAAAGGTCATCCAGAAAGTGTTATATCAGGCATTGAGTGGAATGGTGAAAGAAATATTCGCTATGAAGATGAGAATAAATGCTTAGAAATTCAAGAATACAGAAATAAAAATATAATTGCAGTTCGTTTTGAAAAAAGAGAGTTAGATGGAGCTGTATGGGATACAGATTATATTATGAATTTTTCGGAAATGAAAATGGCAGTAAGACTGGATCGTAGTTATATTGAAGAGGCATTAAATGTTGATACAAAATTCTTTACGCCGTTTTTTATTTCTATGCTAATTGATCGAGGCTATATTCTGAAAGACGGTAATCTTGAAGTGCGTCGTACACCGTTAATCATAGATGAAGAAAATCTTGATTTGATAGTTAACGTTACAAATGGAAGTGCGAGATATAAATTACCAGTTGTGATTATCACGAAAACTTTTTATGACGAAGATCCGGTGGATGTTAATAAACTGGCAAAAGAATTAAAGGGCATAGCTCATGTTTTAGTGCAAAAGACAAATTGCACGAACCCTAGATTGAAAGAATTATGTGACGGTAACAACGAATATTATGGAGCTATTGGAATATATCACCCGAACTCTGCAATTGGGCATAAGAGATATCTCTACAGAATGTCTGAAGGTATTGATCGTATTCTCTCAGATAAAATAACAAGAACAGTTATGCAATATAGTAACTCACAGATGGTAGGATCGCTTTATACGTGGTTTGGAGTAAATAATGCAATACTGCAGGATCGGCTGGTCCGTAAACGTGAAGAAAAGGTTGAAGCAGAAGCAGAACGAAGAAAGGCACTTTATGAGTTACTAACTCTCAAGTCTGATTTGAATCAGACGAAGGAGAGTATGCGCAAACAGGCTTTGAAAGAAGGAAAAGCAGAAGCTGATAGGATTCTTGATGAGTTTGAAGGAAATATGCAGAAGAAAGATTCTGAAATTGAAAGATTAACTTCTGAACTTCAAAAGAAAGAATATGAAATAAGCTGGTTGAGAGCTAAATTGGATTCTATGACAGATATTCCTGTTTTAGTTGCTGGAAATAACGAGGACGATTTCTATCCAGGCGAAATAAAGGATTTCGTGTTGGCTGCAGTCAAAAAAGAGGTGGATGCTACCGAAAAGAACACAAGAAGATATGACGTATTGACAGATATTTTAAAAGCCAATAACTATGAAGCTATAGGAGAACAACGAGCAGAAGAAGTAAAACGACTACTTAGCAACTATAGTGGAATGACTCCAAAATTAAAGAAGGGATTAGAATATCTTGGATTCATTTTTGATAAATCAGATCATCAGAAAGTAAAATATTACGGCAATGACCGATATACAGTTGTTTATGCCAGTACTCCGAGTGATAAAGGACGCGGGGGGAAAAATAACGCAAGAAATACTATAAAGAAGGCATTTTAATGCTGCTGAAAGAATAATGAGGCTGCCATTGGAGCAACCCCATATTTTTAAAATTCATTTATTATCGGATAGGAGTATCAGCATTCGATCCAAAATAGAAAGTAGCTCTCCGGCTTTACAGTGTTTTGCAAAAGTTCCATTATTGAAATGATCTTCTTGGAGCCTCATTGGAAAGAGGACGCAGCAAATTATAGTCAGCTCTGGGTAAATATTTTAGTTCTTCGAATCACCATGTGAGAACCGAAGCAATAGGAGTATTTACAATAATCTATTATCCAAATATGTCTAACCCCCTAACTTTAGGACGCCACTGAAAAAGTCCTTTTCACGTGTAAATCAATACAAAATAAAGTATGCTTTATATATTGCATGTAAAATTAGTTTTTCAGTGGCGTCCTTTAGCTGGGGGAGTGTCAACCAATATTCTTTATAGATGATAATTAGCATATCGAGATAACATACTTTCAACGTCCAGTATAAATTTTTTTGATTTTTCAGTGAATTCACACTTTCCGATGATTGTGTTATAGTTACCATCTTTGTATTCGTTTACGAAGATTGCTTCATAAAGTTCTTGTAACTTTTGTTCAGAGGAGACCTTCTTTAGTCCATGAATATTTTCATTCGTTTCGTCCTTGTTTAATAATATAGAGATTAAACATTTACCTTCGTTTGAGTCCTTATATATATCCATGAGTGGGGTTGCGTTTTTTCCCTCTATAAAATCAGCATATAGTGAAATATTAACGATTTTTAATCCGATTAGGACAGGGAGAATATACAGTAATAGAACTTCTCTAGCTTTTCCGTCTGAAAAAGCGAAATCCCATTGTTCACTTGTATGTGTAGGTATATATACGGCTGTTTTAACTTGGCGATAAAAACGACAAGTTTCTCGTAATTCCATGTTATATACATTAATTATTCTAAGTGATATCTTTTCTAAGAACTGGGATGTATTTAATCCAATTTTTTCATAAAATCTAGTTTTATCTGCTGGAGGCAAGGATATACGCATATCAAAAAAACGGTCTAAATACCTACATGAGTCAAAATTATTTCCGTAGTAATGCCCTATGGTATGCTGTAATTCTGCTAAATTAACAGAAAAGACGAATGTAATGTCTTCATCACACAGATAATGTTTGATTCTTTCTAATAATTTAACTGCATAACTAGGTTTACATCTATCTAATTCATCTATAAAAATAACGAGGCGATTCCCTCGTTCTGCTTTAAGTTGACGGAAGAAATTTTTAATTTTGTTATTTAAATCTTTTTGCTCCTGAAACTTTGCAATGGGATTGTCGCTTTTTAAGTTATCAATAATTTTATTTACATCTTTGTTAATAAAGCTTTCTAGTATGGAACCAGCAAGTTTAAATATATCTTTCTTTCCAGAAAAGTCATAGCTTGTCCCAAGTTCTTCCATTATATTGTAAATAAGAGATAATATTGGGTCATCATCAGTATCATTTTCCCAAGCATCATAGTAAACTGCCAATTGGCAGGTTGATGGTGAAGGTTCTATATTTGCTATGGAAGAAAATGAAGATAGAATATTTGTTCTTATATTATTGTCCATTGTACTTGCTGGATTTTTAGCATTGATTATTAAAGCTGTTTGCTTTACAAAAAAAGTTTTTCCGCTACCCCACCTACCATCAATGGCAATCGAACTAGAAAAATTTTGATTTAATAATAGATCATAGAAAAGTTCTAGCTTGTTATTTCGTTGTAATAAATCATCTTGTAATGTTTGGATTAAGTTTTCTTCTGTTGGAATTAGTTCGAAGCTATTCATTATTATACCTCCTTTTAAAAATGAAATGTGTTATTGTTATATAGTTTCTTATTCGATTTTTTTCTTGTTTAGGTCTATTTTATCATGAGATTACATTACAAATTAGTTCACATTTTTAATTTTTTTCTTAATTATTGAAGTGAGAAAACTGCTTGAGCCATTATTCGCCATATGCTAAAATAATAGAAATAAAATCTTTATATAACCGTTATTTTAAAAGAGAGGGGTGATATGTTGGAAAGAGAGCTAGATTTTGAAAAGAAGCATCAGGCGGACTTAAAGCGTATTCAAGGATTTCGCCTGTTGGATGATGATTTTATGAGCAAAGTATTTGAGGATAAGAATTGTGCAGAATTTTTATTGCAAATTATTTTGAAACGTAGTGATTTGAAAGTAAAAAAGGTACAGGGACAATATGATGTTAAGAATTTGCAGGGACGTTCTGTTCGATTAGATATTCTTGCTGTCGATAATAATAATGAAGTATATAATATAGAAGTACAGAGAAGTGATAAGGGAGCGGGAGCAAAGCGTGCTAGATATAATAGTAGTTTGATTGATGCCAATGTCACAGAGCCAGGTGATGAATATGAAGCGTTGAATGAAACTTATGTTATCTTTATTACAGAGAATGATACGTTAAAAGCAGGACTTCCAATTTATCATGTTGATCGGGTGATAAGAGAAACAGGAGAATTATTTGAGGACGAGTCGCATATTATATATGTGAATTCTCAAATTAAAGATGATACAGAATTAGGAAAGCTTATGCATGATTTTTCATGTACAAAACCGCAGGATATGTATTACAAGATTTTGGCAGATAGGGTGCGGTATTTTAAGGAAGATGAGAAAGGAGTTTTAACAATGTGCAGAGAAATGGAAAATATGCGTAGAGAAACAGCCCATGAAAAGGCAGTTGAAATCGCTAAGAAAATGTTATTGTCAGGCAAGTTAACAACAGAAGATATTGCAGATTTTTCTGGATTAACAGTAGAAGAAGTTAAAGCTCTATCTGAACAGAAAACAGCGTAGAGAATTCCTTTAGATAGAGATATAGCATACCCTTCTGATATATGTTTGCACTAACATTGCACTAACAAATGTGCCACAAAATGATATTCTTTGTTTATGCGGCTTTCAAATGATAAACGCTCAAAAGCCGCATAAATAAAGAGTTTAGAAGCAATCAGAGGTAATTAGAAGGACTCAGATGCAGCGACCTTAACAAAGTTCGGGACGCAGAGGCCGTGGGTTCGAGTCCCGTCGCCTCGATTCTAAAACCGCATAAATAAAGGCTCTGAGGACTCCGTGAATATTTAGTAAATCAAAGTAATCAAGAAGTGAGATTTTGTACGAAGGAGCTTAATAAAATTTTGAAAATTATATCAGCAAAAGCATCGGAAATCTACTTAAACGATAGATTTTCGGTGCTTTTTTGTTGAGATAGTTTTATTTGAAAGAGAAAATAATATATAGTGCTTTATGGTCTCTGTCCCATTCCACCTTCTAATGTGATTGTCTCTCCGTTCATATATTTGAAATCTGGAGAAGCAAGCTGTACACAGGCGCGACCGATTTCTTTTTCTACATCTCCATAATGACCTGCTGGCGGCATCTTAACATTTGCTTTGAATGCTTCTGGATAAGCTTTTTCAAAGTTTTCAAGCTGAGCAGTCCAGGCAAGGGGACAAACAACGTTAACGTTGATTCCGTCTGCGCCCCATTCTGTAGCGGCTACACGGGAAAGTCCACGTATTCCTTCTTTGGCAGCGGCGTAAGCACATTGACCGTAATTTCCGAATAAGCCAGCGCCGGAAGCAAAATTAATAACAGATCCCTTTGTTTCTTTTAAATATGGATAGCATGCTTTCATGTAATAGAATACGGCATATAATCCAGAATATAATGCGAGATTGAACTGTTCTGTTGTGTGGTCCGCAAGACTGACACCAGAAGCAGAAGCCTGTGCATTATTAATTAAAACATCAATTCGTCCGAAAGTGTCAATAGCCTGTTTTACTACATTTGCAACAGTGGCTTCATTGTCTGTTCCTGCATTAACATCTGCCTGCACTGGAAGTACCTGAATGCCATAGAGTCTTTCTAACTCTTCTTTCGCATCTTCTAATTTCTGCAGATTTCGTCCGGTAATCACGAGGTTTGCCCCCTCTTTTGCGTAAGCCGTTGCAATACCATATCCAATAGAACCGCAACTTCCGTCACTTAATACGGCACGGCCGCCACCTGTGATAATCGCTGTTTTCCCTTTTAAAAATCCCATAATATGTACTCCCTTCTGTTCGTCTATAATTGGATATCCGAATTACTTTTTTATCTTCTTATTCTTTTTCAATTTCATTTTCTTTATTTTACGAATCGCATGACTGTATGATAACAGAAAATTGTACTAAAATCAATACACAAATCTGTTAATATTCTGACAACTATGTTAAATAAATATCTTTTAACTTTATTATCTGATAAATAATAAACAATCTCTTTATATCCTTTAAAATAGCGGATTTCCAGTTGAATTTGTTTAAAGAAAAAATTATCTGATTTTTGACAAATAAAAAAATAAAAATGAAACACAACATGATATAGCCTGCATTTGTATAAAAAATAGCAATAGTTTTAGGCAAATTAATAAAAAAGATGAAAGAAAATGAAAAAAATATTCAAAATAAATTTATATAGCTAAAATATAGACAAAGAAAAATAAAAATGTCCGCATGTTGGCACAGAAAAGTTGTGCGAATTGAAAGAAAAATTGGGATAAAGGAGCATATTTATGCAAGAAACAGGCTGATAAAATTGATTTTTAGAAAAAAATAACAATCTTAATCCCATTGTTTCTTCAATGTTCTAACTGATTTCCTGAGCTGACCATAAACAGAACCCACAAATCATTATTGTCATGTTATTTCGCCAGGAGTATAATGTAAAAAGAACATCTTACAGGAGGCATTATGGCAAAATATTTTTATTTTACAAGACACGGACAGACCGTATGGAATGTGGAGAATAAAATTTGTGGTGCAACAGACATCGCCCTGACAGATTTAGGGCATCAGCAGGCGGCGGAACTAGGTGAGAGAATTTTAAAAGAAGGAATTAAGATTGATGAGATTTTATATTCTCCTTTAATGCGTGCTGCCGATACAGCAAAACATATTTCAGAAGTAACGGGAATTCCGGCGAGAGAAGAACTTCGATTAAAAGAACAGAATTTTGGAAAATATGAATCAACTCCAAGAAATGGTGAAGAATTCAAAAGAGCGAAACAAGATTTTGTGTGCCGTTATGAAGGCGGTGAATCTATGTTACAGCTTTGCCAGAGAATCTATAATCTTCTTGATGATATAAAAAAAGAAGACAAAGTGTATCTGTTAGTAGCGCATAATGGAATCTCAAGAGCAATCGAGTCTTATGTCCGGGATATGAGCAACGAGGAATTCGCAGGCTTTGGAATTAAGAATTGTGAACTTCGTAAGTATGAATTTTGATTATCAGAGCTTTGTGATGATTTGATTTGCTCCAACTGCCAAAGCACAGCTCTTTGAGAATGAAATGAAAAATCCTTATTTGTGACTTTAGTCGCAGCGTGTTGAATACTTGCTCTACTCGCTTGTATCCAATACTTGCTCTGAGGCCACAAATAAGGATTATTTCATTCTCAGGGGGGCATCCTTCCTGAGGTAACTCAAAATCTATCCAGCCAATCTGCTGTTTACTTTTTTAAAGTACGGTGATTCAAAGTCGTAATTTTTATTGTTGACGCTAATCCAACCAGTTTTCTTTCCATACTGGAACTGAAGGTAAATATTACCTTTGGACAGTGTGAGTTTTTTCAGAGTAACCTGTTTACCCTTTGGAACAGTAAAGGCAAGTTTCTTTCCGTTATAAAACCTTAATTTTTTTGCTGTTACAAAAATATTTTTGCGGAATAACTTACTGTAAGAGTCTTTTCTGCTGTAACCGATTGTGCTTTTTACGGTAGAAGTAGTAGCATTTGTCAAAACAAGTTTATTATTACGGAATTTATAAGACATTTTCCAGGTAAGCCATCCTGTTTCAGCAGGCTGTTCTCCGTGATGAAGAGTCAGACGGTTTTTCTTGGCAGATACAATCTCACAGGCGGTATTGTCTAGTTTGCTTACAGAATACAGCTTTTTAGATGTATTGTTATATTTGTAAATTTGGTTAAATACAATGTAATCGTTATCGCCAATACCCATTAATTGAATAAACTCATTTTTGTTTGTCATTTTGGCATATTTAGCGGTGATATAATTAATTCCGCTGTCAGTACAATTTTTACTAAAAGCCGTTTTCTTATTTACCGTAACTTTAAGTTTTTTTACGCGGAAATCATCGTCCATAGTAGTTGTGATAAGAATTTTATCCGCTTTTCCATCCCCGGTAATATCTGCAGATATTGTTTTCTTGACAGGAATATCTTTTACAGATGCGGCATTAGTAATAGTAGAGAAAGATAGACATAGCATAACCGTAAGCATCAATGAAAAAGTAAATTTAAATGATTTAAAAATAGTATTCTTCATAGCAATCCCTCCTTAAAATATTGCATAAAAGTACTACATGTATAATGTTACTATAGCACATTTTCAGAAAAAAGTTCCTTAATTATCCTGTAATATTTGATACAAGTACCATATGTAATATAATTTATTATATCAACAAGTAAGCTTTCAAAAAAGTAACTAGTAGTCACTATTTATTCTCTTCCAGAAGGAAATAAAACAGCGAACTATCCAACAAACACGTCCAGAGCAATTTTAAAATGCTATCAAGCATTTTAAGAGCTGTGATATGAAATGTCTGTAGATAGTTCGCTGTTCTATTTTCGCTTATTTAACAACTCTAGAGTGTGTTTGAAAAATCATTCCTGCAATCTGCACGCCCCAATTTGTGGGAGATTTTACCTGAATGAGGGCGGCGTAGCGGGCTACGTCAACTGAATGAAGGCAAAATATACCGCAAATTGTAACGCACATCTTGCAGAAAGCATTTTTCAGACACGCTCTAGATAGTTGCCTTTTTCATTTTTGTCTGTTTATTCTAAGATTAGATATTTAACAGATCACTGTAAGCCTTTAAAGCTCCGTCTGTATCGTGTGCAAGAACACGTTTTGCAAGAACTTTACCAAGCTGTACACCTTCCTGATCAAAACTGTTAACATTCCATACAAATCCCTGGAACATAATCTTGTTCTCGAAATGAGCTAATAAAGCACCGAGTGATTCAGGTGTTAACTGGTCACCGATAATGATACTGGATGGACGTCCACCTTCGAAATTCTTATTAAGATTCTCATCTTTCTTACCGCATGCGAAAGCAACGATCTGTGCAGCTACATTTGCACATAATTTCTGCTGACTTGTGCTGTCTTCGATTACTACATCCATGCCAATCTGGCTGTTCTTAAATCCAACAAACTGTAAAGGAACGATGTCTGTTCCCTGATGTAATAACTGATAGAAAGAGTGCTGTCCGTTTGTTCCAGGTTCTCCAAAAATTGTAGGACCTGTTACATAGTTTACAGGTTCGCCGAAACGGTTTACAGACTTACCGTTAGATTCCATATCACACTGCTGTAAGTGCGCTGGGAAACGGCTTAATGCCTGAGAGTATGGTAACACTGCAGTAGATGGATATCCCTGAACGTTACGCTCATAAACACCAATTAATGCGTCTAACATATCTGGGTTCTCTAAAATATTTTTGTTTGCAGCAAGTTTATCTTCTTCAGCAGCACCATTTAAGATTCTTGCGAAGATTTCTGGACCAAATGCGAGGGAAAGAACAACTCCGCCAACTGCAGAAGAGGAGGAGTAACGTCCGCCGATGTAGTCATCCATGAAGAATGCTTCTAAGTAATCATCACTCTTTGCTAAAGGAGATGTCTCACTTGTTACAGCAAGCATATGATTTGCAGGATTTAATCCGGCCTTTATTAAAGCATCTTTAACGAAAGCTTCGTTTGTTAATGTCTCTAAAGTTGTTCCGGATTTGGATACAACGATGAAAAGAGCGTGAGCTAAATCAGTAGATTTTAAAATAGCAGCAGCATCATCAGGATCTACGTTACTGATAAACTTTGCTTCCATCTTAGCAACACCATTCTCTTTTGCCCAGTTCTCTAATGCGATATATAAAGCACGAGGGCCCAAGTCACTTCCACCGATACCAATCTGAACTACAGTTGTGAACTTCTCGCCTGCAGCGTTAGTAATTTCTCCAGCATGAACTTTATTCGCAAAGTCTGCTGCTTTTTCCTGCTGGGAAACGTAAAATTCACGCTTGTTTACACCGTCAACAACAACATCATTACCTAACTGTCTACGTGCTAAATGATGAAGAACAAGACGTTTTTCTCCTGTGTTGATAACAGCACCGTTATATAATTCTTCGAACTTTTCAGCAAGCTGTGCTTCTTCAGCTAATTCTGTTAATGCAGTTAAAACAGTATCATCTACCTGTTTTGCAGCATAATTAAAGCTAAGACCTTCAGCCATTGGTGCTGTGTACTTTGCTACACGTTCTGCACCATTCTCACCAGCCATAGCTTCTTTGATGTCTACATGATTTTTCAGTCCGGCAAGTTTTTCATAAGATGCCAGAGTGTCAAGGTTGTTCCAAGTTGCCATAAATAAATCCTCCTTAGTTAATGTGACTATACATTAAACATGATTAAAATTAAGAATGTAAAGAAAATGAAATCTTTGCATCCAAAATCCTATATATCAATTATACTAAAAAATATTTCCAAATGCAATGGATTCTTACTATTTAATTCATTAAGCAAACTACAGACGAAGCCATTGCCCTCAATAAGGCATATTTGTGCTTTTAGTCGCGGCGTGTTGAATGTTCGCTCCACGCG
>ERZ773147.1252-NODE-1252-length-27017-cov-4.101068_pt1 | contig 27017 bp, 24 predicted proteins | sample MGYA00580851_ERZ773147 | MGnify/ENA primary metagenome ERZ773147 (study PRJEB29015, sample SAMEA2737818) | human gut metagenome | biome: human gut; feature: human-associated habitat; material: faeces | place: China | collected 2012 ... | reverse complement strand
CGCTGCTTCTTTTTTGTCAGCATTGCCATGCGCACCAGTGCCTCGTCGATGGTAAACCCAAATCCCTCCAACATAGTGGTGGTATTAAACACGTTCACTGCATGACGCAGCACAGCGATCTTCTGGTTCAGCGCATCCATCTGCTGCTGCATCCGAGCAAAGTCGTAGTTTGCGGGCAGCGGTTCCTCATTGATTCCATAGGTCGTTCTGCTTTCCGCTTCTTCTTTTTTCAGCAGCCCCTCCAGGTCTTCGTTCCATGCTTTGATCATTTTATTTGCGCCTGCGGATGTCAATTTCATGCGTTGTCCCTCCCTGTCGTTTTTTCTTTCAGTATAGCACATTCGTGCCCCGGGTGCAATCGGGCGCACAAAAAAGGCAGGAAAGGTCCTGCCCTCTCCTGCCCGGTTGATGCAAGGATGCTTTCCTGTGCTGCGGCGCTGGAGGCTGCGGCCTCGCTGGATGCGTCAGCGGCGGCGTTTGCGGCGGGGCAGCGCGAAATAGTAGCCGAAGGCCGTGCCGCACAGCCCGCCCACGATGTGCATGAAGTTGGCCACGTTGTCGTGCACGAGGATGATGTCGTACACCTGCTGGCCGAAGTACAGCGCCGCTACCAGCAGCATGGTGACCGGGATGCCGCCGGAAAAGCCCGCCAGCGACGACAGCATGATGAGCATGAACACGATGCCCGACGCCCCCAGCAGCCCGGTGCGGGGGAACAGCACGCATTGCAGCACGCCGGTGACCAGCGCCGTGAACACGATGCCGCCCAGCAGGGCCTTGCTGCCGTATTTTTCCTCCATGGGCGGGCCCACCACCAGCAGCAGCAGCATGTTGTTCAGGAAGTGCTCCCACCCGGCGTGGCCCAGCACATGGCCGAACAGCCGGATGTAGAACAGCGGGTCCTTGAGCGACGAGCGGTAGACGCAGAACAGGTGCATGGTGGTCCAGCCGCCGGTCCACTGGTCGAGGAACAGCACCAGAAGCGACAGCAGAAAAAAGGTGAGGATCACCGGGGAGTTGTATTGAAGCTCCAGCTTGAATCTTGCCTTTTTCGTAACGATACGATCCTTTCTCTCTTATAATATAAGGGGTCAGCCGCGGGTCTGCAGCCAGTAGGCCCCCATGCTCTGGCCGGGCTGGCCGGTCACCTCGTCGCTCAGGTAATCGGCAAGGCCCCAGGCGGCAGGCTGCCAGGCGTTGGCGGCCTCCACGGTGGGGTACTCCACCTCCGCATACCAGAACGCGGTGGGCTGGCCTGCGTCCACATGGTTCACTTCCAGCGCGCTGCCGTCCGGCAGGCGGTAGGTGCGGCGGGTCTTGGGGATGAGGGGTTTGCCGATGGCATAGCTGAAGCCCTTCATGCAGCTGACGCCGGTGAGCAGCGCGCCGACAAGTCCCGGCCCGTAGGTGACGGCGAGGGCATCAATATCCTGCAAGCGCATGTCTGCCGCCCGGAGTGCCTCGTCAATCACGCGGTCGCAGGCTTCGACGTGCGCACGGCTGGCGATTTCCGGGACGACGCCGCCGTAGAGTGCGTGGAGGTCAATCTGGCTGAAAACGATGTTGGAGACGATGGTGCGCCCATCCTCGATGATGGCGGCGGCGGTTTCGTCGCAGGACGTTTCCAGCGCCAGAATGCGAACGTGGTCTTTCACCTGCAAGGCATCAAGCTGCGCGCGGGCAGATTCAGTGTAGGTCATGGGAATACGCCCCTTATTGTTGATTTCGTAGCTTCACGGTGGCAATGATGAGCAGAATCCCCATCAGTGCCGCCCAGACAATGCCGATGATTTGCGCATAGTCAATGAACAATTGCGTCGGCATTAAACGGATGAGCAAATCCGTTTGCGGATTGAGCAGCCACAGGTTGTTTGTGAAGGCGATTTGATGGAAGAGGATGAACAGCCGGTCAAAATCCATCGCCGCCAGCAGCGCAAGGATGGCGACAAACGCCAGCATACAGCAGGCGGTTCGCCGGACGATTCGCCAGAAGAACCGCTGTTTCCGGGAATAGAGCCAACCGACCAGCGTCAGGAGGATGCTGCCCAGCGAAAAACGACGGCACAGGCTGAACAGCGTCCGCACGTCCGCCATATGCGTTTGCTCACGCTCGTTAAAAGCGTTGTATGCTATGCCGTTCATGGAAAATACGAGCTGGAAGTCGCCCTCGCCCTTGAGGTAATCGGTAATCAGCTTGGCGGCGGCACCGTATTGCTCCGCCGGAAAGCCGGTTGCTTCAGGCGGAGCGGTGCGCAGCATGATCGTTTGCATCAGGGCAGGCTGCGTACCGACCCCGTAAACGATGGCTGCCAGCATGGTCAGGCAAAGCAGAAGCGCAGACAGGATGGAAACGAGTTGATAGCGCACCGGAAAATCTCCTTTCCGGGGAAAGCAATATAACGGCGAGAACCCTCCCAGCAGACACTGAGAGGGTTTCGGCATTACTGCATCTTCAAATAGGCGGTGATGAAGCCCTCAAGGTTGCCGTCCATCACGTCGTCAATGTTGCCGGATTCGTAGTTCGTACGGTGATCCTTGACCATCGTGTAGGGCTGGAAGACGTAGGAGCGAATCTGGCTGCCCCATTCAATCTTCTTCATTTCGCCCTTGATGTTCGCCATTTCCTCTTCCTTGGCGCGTTCACGCAGTTCCAGCAGCTTCGCCTTCAGCATCTTAATACACGTCGCGCGGTTCTGCACCTGATCGCGCTCGGTCTGGCAGGAGACAACGATGCCGGTCGGGTAGTGCGTCATGCGGACAGCAGAAGAGGTCTTATTGACGTTCTGACCGCCTGCGCCGCTGGAGTGGTAGGTGTCCACGCGGACATCCTTCATGTTGATTTCGATGTCGGAATCATCGTCCTCCAGCATGGGGGCGACGTCCAGCGAAGCGAAGGATGTGTGGCGGCGGGCGTTTGCGTCGAACGGGGAGATGCGGACGAGGCGGGGCACGCCCTTTTCGCCGCGGAGGTAGCCATAGGCGTGGTCGCCGCTGACCTCGAAGGTGACGGACTTGATGCCCGCTTCGTCGCCGTCAAGCAAATCCAGCAGCTTGACGGTGAAGCCCATCTTCTCGCAGTAGCGGGTATACATGCGGTAGAGCATGGAAGTCCAGTCCTGCGCTTCCGTTCCGCCCGCGCCCGCGTGGAGGGACAGCACCGCGTCATTGTCGTCATAGTCGCCGCGCATGAGGGTTTCCAGCTCCAGCGCGTCGGTATGCTCTTTGAGCGTCGCCAGCTCATTCACCGCTTCGGTGACGGTGTCTTCGTCCTTCTCTTCTTCCGCCATTTCGAGCATGACCTCGATATCATCGGCGGAAGAAAGCAGCTTTTCGTAGTGTTCGAGTTTGCCTTTGAGGTTGGAAACCTTCTGGTTGACCTTTGCGGAGTGATCCGGGTCATTCCAGAATTCGGGCTGATTCATTTCCTCGGTCAGCTCATCCAGCTGTTCGCGGATATGGTCAATGTGGAGGGCATCGCCCGCGGCAAGCAGGGATTTACGAATCTCTGCCAGTTCGCTGCGATACTGGGGAATATCTATGAGCGCCATGTTTAATCTCCTTCAATCGTCAGGAAAGGCTTTTTCTATTTTGGTTGTGGATTGCTGGTTTTATTGCTGCTTGATTTTCTTGCTGCAGAGGGTTTCACCTCTGCGGAGGCGACCAAAGGGCAGTAAGAACAGACGAAGTCTGCGATCGCCCTTTGGAAACCTTCGGCGCCTCCCATGTTAGTTGAACTTTATTGGAAGTTTTTTAGTTTGTGTACTTCTCGTTCTTCCAATCAGCAATACCAAATTGCTGCATGGGTAGCGAATGCGAAGGGGTCAAGGGGGCGATCGCAAAGCCCCCTTGTCGCGTCCGCAGACGCGAAATCCCTGCATAAACACGCGAAAATTACATTGGAATTGCCACCTACTCAATCGCGAAAATGGGTCAAAGGAGTTACTCCCTTGTTTCTTTGTCCTTCCCGCAGCAGTTCTTGTACTTCAAGCCCGAACCGCAGGGGCAGGGATCGTTGCGGCCAATGCGCTCCGACGGCTTCACCCGCTTGGGCTGGCGCGGCTGACCGTTGCCGGGCACAATCGGCTTGCCCTCGACGGGGCGAACCGCTGCCTGCACACGTTCCGGCGTGCGCTCAATGCGCAGCTGATACATGCGGCGCACCGTGTCTTCGCGAATCAGGTGATTCAGCTCGTCGAACATGTAGCCCGCTTCAATCTGGTACTCGGTGACGGGGTTCTTGCCGCTGTACGCGCGGAAGCCGATGCCGTCGCGCAGGCGATCCATTGCGTCAATGTGATCCATCCAGCGCACATCCACCGCGCGCAGCAGCACAACGCGCTCCACTTCGCGCATGTCCAGCCCGATTTCCGCCAGCGCCGTCTCGCGCTCTTCGTAGAACGCCTTCGCGTCGTCCTTGAGCGCCTGCGCCAGCGCGTCGCGGTCACCGGAGCGGACGACATCCTCCAATTCGGCAATCTTGCCGTGGTGGATGCACAGGTTTTCCAGATAATTCGTCAGCTGCGGAATATCCCAATCCGTGCCGTCGTCAGACGCGCAGTGGCGGGAGAGCGCGGCGTCAATCAGCTTGTACGCCATGCCGATGATGTTGTCGCGGACGTTCTCGCCCATCAGCACGCGGCGGCGCTGACCGTAGATAATCTCGCGCTGGCGGTTCATCACGTTGTCGTATTCCAGAACGTGCTTGCGGATCTCGAAATTGCGGCCCTCGATGCGCTTCTGCGCGGATTCAATCTGCTTGGTGAGCATTCCCGCCTGAAGCGGCTCGTCGTCCTTGAGCCCCAGACGCTCGACCATCGGCATGATGCGGTCGCCGCCGAAGAGACGCATCAGGTCGTCCTCCAGCGAAATAAAGAACTGGGTCGAACCGGGGTCGCCCTGACGGCCCGCACGGCCGCGCAGCTGATTGTCAATGCGGCGGGATTCATGGCGTTCCGTGCCGATGATGTGCAGACCGCCGGTTTGCAGCACGCGGTCATGCGCTTCGTCGGTGGTGCGCTTGAAGTCCTTGTAGAGGGACTGGTACTTTTCGCGCGCGGCAAGGATTTCGTCGGACACATCTTCTGCGTGCCCTGTCGCGGCTTCAATGATTTCCTCGTCATAGCCGTCCTGACGCATGGCGCGGCGAGCGAGGAACTCCGGGTTGCCGCCCAGCAGAATGTCCGTGCCGCGGCCAGCCATGTTGGTGGCAATGGTGACGGCGCCCCAGTGGCCTGCCTGCGCGACGATTTCAGCTTCCTTGGCGTGGTTCTTTGCGTTCAGCACCTCATGCTGGATGCCGCGGCGCTGAAGCATGGCGGAGAGCATTTCGCTCGTTTCAACCGTGACCGTGCCGACCAGCACGGGCTGACCGTTGGCGTGCACCTGCGCAATCGCGTCCACAACGGCGTTGAACTTCGCCTTCTTCGTCTTGTAGACCATGTCGTCCAAGTCCTTGCGGATGTTGGGCTTGTTGGTCGGAATCTGCACGACGTCCAGCGAGTAGATGTTCTGGAACTCGTCCTCTTCGGTCTTTGCCGTACCCGTCATGCCGGAGAGCTTGTGGTACATGCGGAAATAGTTCTGGAAGGTGATGGTCGCCAGTGTGCGGCTTTCGCGCTCAATGGTCACATGCTCCTTGGCTTCAATCGCCTGATGCAGACCCTCGGAGTAGCGGCGGCCAATCATCAGGCGGCCCGTGAATTCATCAACGATGATGACCTGATCGTCCTTGACGACGTAGTCCACGTCGCGCTTCATCAGGAAGTTGGCGCGCAGGGCGCAGCTGACGTGGTGGTTCAGCTCGGCATTTTCCGCGTCGTTGATGTTGGTGATGCCGAACGCGGCTTCGACGCGCTGGGCACCCTCGTCGGTCAGGCTGATGGCCTTTTTCTTCTCTTCAATCTCGAAGTGAACGTCACGCTTGAGCGTGCGGACGACCGCGTCCACCTTTGCGTAGAGGTCGGTGGATTTGTCGCCCGCGCCGGAGATAATCAGCGGGGTACGGGCTTCATCAATCAGGATGGAGTCCACTTCGTCGACGATGGCGAAGTTGTGGCCGCGCTGCACCAGCTCGCTTTGGCGGATGACCATGTTGTCGCGCAGGTAGTCGAAGCCCAGCTCGTTGTTCGTGCCGTAGGTGATGTCGCAGGCGTAAGCAGCGCGGCGTTCGGCACTGTCCAGATCGTGGACAATCAGGCCGACGCTCAGCCCCATGAAGCGGTGGACTTTGCCCATCCATTCGCTGTCGCGGCGCGCCAGATAGTCGTTGACGGTCACGACGTGCACGCCCTTGCCGGACAGTGCGTTCAGGTACGCGGGCAGGGTGGACACCAGCGTTTTGCCCTCGCCGGTCTTCATCTCGGCGATGCGCCCCTGATGCAGCACCAGGCCGCCCATCACCTGCACGCGGTACGGGCGCATTCCCAGCACGCGGGCGTCGGCTTCGCGGATGGCGGCGAACGCTTCGGGCAGAATGTCATCTTCGGTTTCGCCATTTTGCAAGCGCGCGCGGAATTCATCCGTCTTGGCGCGCAGCTGCTCATCCGTCAGCGCCTTGTATTCATCTTCGAGGGCTTCCACGGCGTTGACCGTCTTTTGCAGCTTTTTGACCTCCGCGTCATTGCTGCTGCCCAGCAGTTTTTTGACCCAATCGAACATAAAGTTCTCCTTTCAATATAGAAACAATTTCTGATAATATTTGGAAAATCATAATCATATGAGCGCACCTATTCCCGAATAGACACACTACTCTTTCATTATAACATGAAAGCCCCCGAACATGCAAGTGCTCAGGGGCAATAATCTGCCTTTACGCTCGTGCAAACTGCTGTTACTGCTCCGCCAATTCAGGGTGGGGAATCAGCAGCAAAACGCGATGCGCCTTGTCGGACAGGATGCGGCATGGGTCGTAGAAGGGAATTTCCACCCCGGCTGCTTCGGCGCAAAAGGTGACAATATCGGACGGCTTGTCCTTCATAGCCGCTGTATACCGTGCGTACAGGTCGGGCGAAAGCTGAATCTCCACGGTTTCACCGTCCACAAGACGCATCAGCTGGGTCAGCAGTTCCTGCTCGGTGGAGACGTACAGCCCGTGCGCCTGATAGTAGTTCGGAACGCCGCTCAGGTCGGGGAAAGTGTACCCGCGATTGGGCGTGTGGTCGATGGACATATCCGCTTCACCCATGGCGTAGTTGCTGTGGAACACATGCCCGTCGAAAGCGGCCCCCCATGTTGCGTCAAGAAAGCCGAAATTGGTCACATTCCATGCGTGCAAACCGGTTTCGCCGCTTGTGTCTGACGCTTCGCCGATGATGGTTGCGCATGGAATGCCCGCAAGTCGATAGAGCAGTGAAATCGCCTGCGCATATCCTGCGCAGGTGGCTTCGCCATACAGCAAAGCGCCCACGGCCGCGTGCTGCCACATGCTGTCGGGTGAATAGGTTGTATTCTGTACAAGCCGCTCGTACAGCGCCAGCGGGTCGGGATTTTCGTCCACCCACGACTGAGCTGTTTCCAGCAGCTGTTTGCGCAAGGCTGATGCTTCTTCGGTGGAACAAAGGTAGCGCGGTGAAATGCTCTGGGCGACATCCGGCTGATTGCGCTGATAATGGACACGGTAGGAGTCGATGTGAAACAGCTCCGGATAGTCGTTGCGCATGTTATCCAAGGTCTGTACCAGCAGATTGTAGGACGTTCCGGCGGGAAGTTGAATGCTGCCTTCCTGCGCCATGAGTTTTGGATACAGGAAATTGCGCAGGCTACGTTCGCCGGGCGGCATCATGCGGACAGAGAGCATGGTTTCCGCCGGATAGGGCGTATCCGGCTCCTGCTGGGCGAGCAGGGTCGGGGCGGTGAAGAGCATCAGCAGAACGCACAGCAGGGGGAGAAAGCGGATTTTCTGCACAGAAATCCCTCCTTTCGGTGGAAGACGGGGAAAAGCTGTGGATAAGAGAACAGTCCAGCCGTGCAAACGCGCCAAGCTGGACTGTATTCTTAGAAATAAACACGCGGACACTGTATGAAAGTGTGCTCAACTCAATCGCGAGAAGGGAGTCCAGAGGGTCGAAGACCCTTTGGCAGGGTCAAGGGGCAGCGCCCCTTGGGTTCTCCCTTAATATGCCGCGCGGGGATTTCTGCCGTAGAGCACCGCGAGGGTCTCCTGACCCGCGGAGCCGTCCACGGAAAGCCCGTTGCGGGACTGGAAGGAGCGAACCGCCGCGACGGTCGCATCATCGTAATAGCCCGTGACGGTTGCCAGATAGCCAAGCTGCTGCAAGCTGTCCTGCATCTGCACCACTTCGTCGCCGCGGTCGCCCTTGCGGAGCGTTTTGTACTCCGTCGTTTTCGCCGCTGCCGCAACCGCTGTGCCGCTGTACAGTTTTGTCAGCGTCTTGTTGCCCGCGATGCCGTCCACCGGTGTCACCTTGTTGCGAATCTGGAATGCGCGGACAGCATCCTGCGTCGTTGCGCCGTACACGCCGTCGCGCGAACCGTCGTAGTAGCCCAGTTCGTACAGCGTCGCCTGCATGGTGCGCACTGCCGCGCCCGTGTCGCCGGGGCGCAGCGTTGCGTATTCGTCGCTGTCCACCGCGTCAGAGGAGTACAGAAGCGTCAGCGTCTTGTCGCCCGCAATGCCATCCACCGGCGTGATGTTCATCTTCTTCTGGAACGCCTTGACCGCCGCTGTTGTGCCGGAGCCGTAATCGCCGTCAATCGTGCCGGTATAATAGCCCTTCTGCTTCAGCGTCGTCTGCAGCTGGCGAATCGCCGCGCCGCTGTCACCCGGTCGGAGCGTGGTGTACTTGGATGTATCCGTGCTGCTGGAGGTGGTGAACAGCGCACGCTGGGTCGCGGGGCCTGCCTTGCCGTCCACACGCAAGCCCTGCGCTGACTGGAACGCGACGACTGCCGCCGTCGTTGCCGCGCCGTATTTGCCGTCCACGCTGCCGGAATAGTAACCCTTGTTTTTCAGCGCCTGCTGGAGATTGCGAACCGCCGTGCCGGTGTCGCCCTCGGAGAGCGTCGTGTAGCCGTCCACAGAGGTGGAAGCAGTCGCCGTCGGCATGGAGCTGGCAGCAATCGCCGCATCGGAATAGAGGCGGTTCAGGGTGGATGTGCCCGCCTTGCCGTCCGCCTTCAGGCCGTTCGCCGTCTGGAAGGCGATCACTGCCGCCTTTGTCGCGTCGCCGAAAGAGCCGTCCGCTGTGCCGGTCAGGTAGCCCAAGGATTTCAGGCGCGTCTGCATCGCCTTGACGGCGCCGCTGTTCTTCATGCCGGACTCCAGCGTCGTGCCGATGGAGGAAACGGGCGTGGAGGATTTCGCCGCGGAGGAAGAATACAGCGTTTGCAGCGTCGAAGGCCCGGCGACACCGTCCGTATACAGGCTCTTGTACTTTTTCTGGAACGCCTTGACGGCGTATTCGGTCGCACCCTCGTAGTTGCCGTCCGGCGAACCCGCCATCCAGCCCAGTTCAATCAGGCGCGCCTGCAGCGTGCGGACGCGTGTGCCGGATGAACCGCTCTGGAGATAATACTCAGTGGAGAGGTTTGGGGTCGCGGTGGTTTTCGGCTTGGGGGTTGCGGTCTTGCGCGGAGTAGCGGTTGCGGCGGCTGCCTTGACAGCGTTGGAGCTGTTCAGCTTTGCCATCGTCGATTTGCCCGCGATGCCGTCCACCAGCAGATTGTTGCGGTCTTGGAACGCGCGCAGCGCCTTCTCCGTCGCGTCGCCGAAATCGCCGTCAACGCTGCCGGTGTAGTAGCCCAGCTGCTTCAAGCGGCGCTGGAGCGTCTTGACATCAGCGCCGGATGAGCCTTTTTTGAGAACGGCAGCCGCAGTCGGCGTGGGCGTTGCGGTCGGCCGCGCGGTGGTGGCGATGCTGCCGGGCGGCGTGGTCACCACGGTGACAATGCCGTTGGACGTAATCACGCCCGGCTGTGTCGTCGGCATGATGGTGTTTGTGCCGAAATTGAAAACGGATTCAACCGTCGGCGTGGGCGAAGGAGTGGGCGTGGCGGTGCGCGGGGGCGCTGAGACAGCAACCGTATTGTAAACAACACCCTGATTGGACAGGTCGCCCGACAGGTCGTCCGGCGGCACAAAGCAGCCCGTCAGCGTCATGGACAGCGCCAAAACACCGCACAGGGCAGCGCCCTTGAGAATGCGGTTGCGAACAGTTGCAGCGGCATGATTCTTCATGATGATAATTCCCTTCCTTCACACTCAGGGCGAGCGGAGCAAGCGTTATCCTCCTGCCGGATTTGCCGGAAAGAGGCGTATGGGCAATCGCCCATCTATATTGTACACATTTATCGGGCAGTGTGCAAGGGCTAAATTGCACTTCCCCTGCCGGAAAGTGGCGAAAAGCCCACGCCTTCCAATGATATAACGAAACAAGCGGCGCTTTTCTTCCCTTTCCGCTGGATTAGACGGAGAAAAACGCGGATTTGTTCCGCTGAATCAATTATTATTCGACATGTGTGCCTGATTTTCCTGCTGCGAGAACCGTTTCGATATGAAAAACCCCGCCGGAGGATTCCGACGGGATTGGCTTATTCATGCTTGCGAACCTTGCATTTCAGCACGGCATCCACTGCTTTGCCCATTTCCGGCAGCTGAATGTCCATCAAGCGGCCTTCGTCGCACTTCTTGGCAAGTTCGGGCTGAATCGGCAATTGCGCCAGCATCGGCAGTCCATACTGCTTTGCGACATCCGCCGTGCGCCCTTCGCCGAAGGGATACAGGCGCTTGCCGCAGTCCGGGCAGGTCATGTACGCCATGTTTTCCACCAAGCCCAGCACGGGGATGTTCATCATCTGCGCCATTTTGACGGCTTTTTCCACAATCATGCCGACCAGTTCCTGCGGGCTTAAGACAATCACGATGCCATCCACCGGCAGCGATTGGAACACTGTCAGCGGCACGTCGCCCGTTCCCGGCGGCATGTCCACATACAGGCAGTCCACATCCCCCCAGCACACATCCGTCCAGAACTGCTTGACCGTGCCCGCAATCAGGCTGCCGCGCCAGATAACGGGGTCGGTGTCGTGCTCCAGCAGCAGGTTGATGGACATAACCTTCACGCCGTTTTCGGCTTCCTGCGGCAGGATGCCCAGCTCATTGCCGACCGCCTTGTCGCGGATGCCCAGAATGCGCGGCATACTCGGCCCGGTGATGTCCGCATCCAGCACCCCGGCGATTTTCCCGCGCCGCGCCGTTTCGCACGCGAGCAGACCCGTCACCAGCGATTTTCCCACGCCGCCTTTGCCGCTGACAACGCCGATGACCTTCTTCACCCGGCTGCCCGCGTTTGCCGGGGCAAGCAAACTCTGCGGCTTCTGCCGCGATGCGCACGCGCTCCCGCACGAGGAGCAGTCATGCGTACATTCTTCTGCCATCATGTTCACCTCTGCATCAGATTCATGGGGTATTATAGCATCCGTTTGGGAATGCGTCAAGCTGTCATAATGCCCGAATCGGAAAGTACAGATACTCCTGCTGCGTTTTCGGGTCGGTGAATTCCTGCACCGCGCCGACGAGCTTCACGCCGTTTTCGCGGAAGTAATCGACCATGCGGCTGAACGTGTCCGCGCGGCGATTCTCTATGGCAAGGTACTCATACCCCGGCACGACCCACTTCGTCCACCCATCCGGCACTTCCGCGTCGACGGGGCATTCCACGCCCGCGAGGTACAAACCGTGCGAGAAGCCGTCTGTCCACGGCAGGAACGAACGGGTTTCGTCGCTCATCACGCCCCAAATGCCGAGCAGCGCGCCGTTTTCGTCGCGGCTGGCGACGGGGGAGACTTCGTCGAAGTGGGCGTTTGCGTCCGACCAGAGCATGGGGATGAAGCCTTCGCCGTCGTCTGTCGAGCCTTCGATGCCGATGACGGCAAAGGAGGGCTTGACGATTTTTTGAATGTTGAGGGATGATTCCATGCTGATACCTCCGATGCTATCCTATTCCCGATTCCGCCACAAGTCATTCTTCCGAATTTTTACCCGCGGAATGCTCGTCGTCAAGTCCACTTCATATATGTCTTCCTCCGTCGGATGCAGAATCACATGCACCTTCTGCCCCAGCGCCGGTTCAATGGTGGACGTATGAAACAAAATCAGCGCATTCCCCGTGCTCGGATGCGTACATTGCAGCTCAATAAAGAAGCGATTGCGTTTGACGGGTGCAGTGTAGCTGACGGTCGCTGCTGTGTGCAGCCCGATTCGCCGCAGTTCCCAGCGCGGCTTCAGGCGCTGGAAGAAATCGACGATGGCGGCAGGGGAAAAGGATTGCAGCGTCGTGCGGCGCAGGAGCAGAGCGCCCGTGAGCATCCACAGCGGCAGCGGCGCCGACGCAAGCAGCGCAATGGGATAGCCCAGCGCAGCGCCCGCAATGCCGATGGCGCACAGCACTTCCAGCGCGACGAACGTCCAACGGGAGAAGAAGCAGTGCCGGTGCAGCGCGTTCGCCGCCGCCCAGCCCAGCACGATGCCCCACGCCAGCGGCGCGAGCAGCAGCACGAACCCGGCGAACGATGCGCCCGTTGACCCGCGCGACATCAGATGAACACCGCCGAATGCCAGCACACCAAGCAGCAGATAGAACCCCGCCCAGCTGTACGGGCGGAGCAGAAACGCCTGCCAGAGCGGCGTTGCGCCCTCCACGGCATAGCGGACGGATGCACGCAGGTAACGGCAGGCATACAGCGCCAAATGTACTGTCAGCTTTGGCAGCCACAGCAGCGCATCCAGCAGCATGTTCAGCAAGTCGCCGACCCCATGCGGACGGCGGAAGGGGAAATCCGGGCGCACAGAACGGAGCAATTGCATCGTCCTGCGCAGCGATTCGCCCAGCGGCGGCAGACGGAATTTCCGTTTCGGGGGCGCGGACGGCGTGTCCGGAGGCATATCGAACGGGATGTCTGGCGGCATGGTGTCGAACGAATCCGCCGCAGGGTACGGGATGAACTCCTCAGGCGAATAATACTCGCGCGTTCGGCGTCGGCGCGGGGGTTCGTCCGCATTCATGCGGCGGCGGCAGGGCGCGGCTTCGTTTTCCTCCGGCGTATACACCCGGTCAGCCCGGCGCCGGCGCGGCGTCTGCTCACTCATGGGGCTGCCTCCCTTTCGTATGCGTCGCACAGGGACTTTGCGTCGCCCTGCGCGCGGATTCTACCGTGCTCCAGCCAAATCACGCGGTCACAGAGTTCGCGAATCTGGCTTAAATTATGGCTGACAAACAGCACTGTCGCGCCGCCGGACATGAGCTCAAGCATCCGCGCGCGGCTCTTGCGCTGGAAACGCTCGTCGCCGACGGCAAGAATTTCATCCACAATCAGAATATCAGGCTGAACGACGGTGGCGATGGAGAAAGCCAGCCGTGCGAGCATTCCGGACGAGTACGTTTTCAGCGGACGGTCGATGAAACGATCGAGTTCGCTGTATGCAATGATTTCCGGCGCTTTGTCGTGCAGAAAATCCTTCGAGTAGCCGAGAATTGCGCCGTTAAGGAAGATGTTCTCCCGCCCGGTGAGTTCCGCGTCGAAGCCGCTGCCGAGTTCGAGCATGGGGACGAGCGTGCCTTGCAGGGTGACGCTGCCGCTGGTGGGCGGGTAAATGCCGCTGATGATTTTGAGCAGGGTGGATTTTCCCGCGCCGTTATGGCCAATCAGCCCGGTGACACTGCCCTTTTCGGCGGTGAAGGACACATCATCGAGGGCGCGGAAGGTGGTGGCATGCGTCTGGCGGCGGAGGGCGTCGACGACAAACTCCTTGAGGTTGGTGGTGCGGTTCTGGTCGATGCGGAAATCCATCGTAATGTGGCGGGCTTCTACCAAGGGGATTCACCTCCTCGCGCCCGCAGGCGCGAAATCCTGCGAATATAATTCTCCATCAACCAAGAAAAATCCTCTTGCCAAATGCAAAATTGACAGAAATTCCTTTCTGCTTCCGCCCCTTGACGGGAGGGCGCGGGTGGGCTATACTTATCCCGTATGGAAAAGGGGAGGAATCTGGATGGAAATCATTGCACGAATCGAAAACGGCTTTCGGGAGAAATTCGGCGTGCCGCGGCAGTCGGGGCTTGTGCCGGAGGTGATTTCCCGCGTCGTGATGGCGGAAAAGTACAGCGTCCGCGAGGCGTTCCGCGGCATTGAGGATTACTCCCACCTGTGGCTGCTTTGGGAGTTCGACCGCGCGCAGCAGGACGATTGGCGGCCGACCGTGCGTCCGCCGCGGCTGGGCGGCAATACCCGATTGGGTGTGTTCGCGACGCGCTCGCCGTTCCGCCCGAACCGCATCGGTCTGACGGTTGTCCGCTTGATTCGCATGGAGGAGGAGAACGGGCGCATCACGCTCGTCGTCTCCGGCGCGGATTTGATGGACGGCACGCCAATTGTGGACATCAAGCCGTACCTGCCGTATGTGGACAGCGTGCCGGATGCGGTCGGCGGGTTCACCGAGCAGACCGAACGCCATCGCCTGACGGTGGATTTTCCGGAGAAGCTCAAAAAGTACGTTCCCAAGCAGAACCTGCCCGCCGTGATGGGCTTGCTCGCGCAAGACCCGCGCCCGGCGTATCAGCATGACGGAAAACGTGTGTATGGCGTGCCGTATGGCGAGGTGGATATTCGCTTTGTCGTCGAGGGAGACACGCTGACGGTGGTGGAGGTCGTGCCGTACACGGAAAAGGAGCAGAAAAAATGAATACGAATCGCTGGATGCAGGAGGTCAATGCGCGGTTTCCGGTGCGCAAAAGCAAGGTACAAAAGGCGCAGTTCCGCCAGTATGTGCTGCAAAAGGCGCAGGAAATGGGCTATGCGGCGAGGATGGAGGAAAACAAGGCAATCTGCACGAACCGCAATATCGTCGTGGGCGATGTGGACAAGGCGAAAGTGCTTGTTACGGCGCATTACGATACGCCCGCAACCGTCGGGCTGCCGAATGTCATGCTCCCCATGAATCGCCCGATGTTTTACCTCGTTCAGGCGCTGATTGCGCTGGTGATGGTGGTGTTCATTTTCGTACCGACGGGGATTGTGGAAAAGCTCACGGGCAGCATCTTCTGCACGGAAGCGACGCTGATTGGGCTGTACTGCCTGATGATGTATCTGCTGCTGGCAGGCGTGCCGAATCCGCACAACGTCAATGACAACACGTCGGGCGTGTGCGGGGTGCTGGCGCTGATGGAATCGTTCGCGGCGGAAAAGCCGGAGGAGATTGCGTTCGTGCTGTTCGACAACGAGGAGAAGGGGCTGCTCGGCGCATCGGGGCTGGCGAAAGCGCATAAGCAGGCGGCAAAAGAGACGCTTGTGCTGAACTTGGACTGCATCGGCGTGGGGGAAGCCATGCTGATGCTTGTGCCGAAAGCGGCACGGGAGAAGTATCCGGCACTGGGCGAGACGGCGCGGAAAAGCAGCGGTATTCCGGTCGTCCTTGGCGACATGGAGAAGTGCAATTTCTCCTCCGACCAGAAGCACTTCAAGCTCGGCGTGGGCATCTGCGCCTGCCGCAAGAAAAAGCATGTAGGCTGGTACTGCAGCAAAATTCATACCAAACATGACACGACGTACGACGAAATCACCCTGCAGGGCGTGGCGGACACGGTGGAAGCCGTCCTCCGGCAGGTCGTCGGGAAGGAGCAAGCATGACCATACGCGAAGAAATCGACGCGCAGTTCCCCATCCGCAAAACGACGGCGCAGAAGCGGGCGTTCGAGAAGTGGGTGATGGCGAAGATGCGCGAAATGGGGTATCGCCCCTATGTGGACGGCATGAACCGAAAGGACAAGCTGCGCCACCGCAACATCGTCGCCGGCGACCCTCAAAATGCCGAACTGCTCATCAGCGCCCACTACGATACGGCGGCGACCATCGGCGTGCCCGATTTGCGCATCCCCCGGAATTTCCCGGTGTATATCCTCGCGCAGGGCGCGGTGCTGCTGGGAATGCTGCTGATTTCTCTGCTGATCGGCACGGTGGTCGGGCTGGCGACGAAAAGCGGCGATTGGCTGATTCTGACGTTCTTTTTTGCCTATCTGGCGCTGATGCTGCTGATGATGTTCGGCGCGGCGAACAAGCATAACGTCAATGACAACACATCCGGCATTGCCGCCCTGCTGGAGACGATGCAGCGCCTGTCCCCTGAAGCGCGCGAAAAGACGGCGTTCATCCTCTTTGATCATCAGGAGACGGGCAGCCGCGGCGCAAAGAGTTACGGCGCACAGCACGTCGAAGTGCAGACGATGAAGCTGCTTGTTGACTTGAGTTGCGTCGGGGATGGCGACACGTTCGTCATCAGCGCCCCGAAAATGGCGCAGGACAAGCCGGAATACGCCGTCGTCCGCGAATCCCTTGAAGAAAACGCAATGGCATCCGGCGTGTCGACGCAGTTCTTCGGGCGCGCGGGTGTGCAAGGCGCGGGCGATTATCGGCGCTTCGTGTGCGGGGTGGGCGTATCGGCATACCACCACAGCGCGGGGGTGGGACTCATCACCGGGCGCATCCACACTTCCCGCGATACCGTCTGCCGACAGGAAAATTTGGACTATCTCGCCAAAAGTCTCGCCGACGCGGCTCAAAAAATGAATGATTTGTAACAATTTGCCGAACGAGCGGCATTTTTCAGCGCTTTTGCTTTGCAATTTGTACCGGAATATGCTACAATAGAGAATAGAAAGGCTCCCTGTTGGCGAGACTGGAAGAGGAGGAAGCAGTATGCTGCCGCAAGTTTCCAAGGGATTCCGCGCCATTTTTGTCGCGGTGATGTGTGTGGTATGTGTGGCGCTGTGTGTGCTGGCGGTTCGGCTGACACAGCAGAGCGAGCAGCTTCGGCTGACGCAATTGCAGCTGGATGCAAGTCTGGCGCGGTTGAAGCTCCAGCAGACGCAGCGCGCGCAAATCGACGTTGACCTGCCGGAAACGCTGGCGCAATTGCAGGCGGTGCAGCCCGAAGCGGATGCAGCGTCCGCGCGCGAGCAGGAACTCCGCGCCCGGCGCAAGACGCTCCGCAGCGAGAATGCGGAATTAGCGGCGCAGGCGGAAACGCTCACGCAGCAGCTCGCTCTCCTTCGGACCCCGGACAGTGAGCTGATCGGAGAGGTGGAGACGCTGCAAAAGACGCTTTCATCCCTTCAGGCGCAGGTGGACGCCGCACGGCAGCTCCTTGGGCAGGCAGAGGAGTGAGCCTATTCCCCAATTCACTTGCGCTATCTGCTTGCGCATTCGCATTTGGGAATAGTATACCAGCCGCATTTATTCACAGTCTGAGATTCGACTGACAAAGCAAGGAGGAAGTTCCCATGTCCGAAAACAAGTCCCAGACGCCGGCACAGAACACGCCGGAAAACAGCGAGAAGAAGAAAGTTTCCCTGTTTGCACTCATCGTCGTGTTGGTCGTGGCGGTCATCGTGATGGTCGCCCTGTTCGTGCGGTCGAATAACCTGTCCAGTCAGCTGGATGAGGTCAACGGTCAGCTGGCCGCCAGCAACACCGAACTCCAGCAGACCATTGCCGACAAGGAGACGGCGCAGGCGGAACTGACCACCGCGCAGAATGACCTCCGCGAGGCGCAGCTGGTGCTGGAAGAATCCACCGCAAAGGTGGCGGAGCTGGAAGCCCAGCTGGTTGTGCTGAACGACGAAAACGAAGCGAACAAGGCGCAGGTGGAAACGCTGACCGCTGAACTGGACACCGCAAAGGCGAATCAGGCGGCGGCGCAGGGCTACCTCGACAACGTGTCCGCGCAGCTGGATGAGCTGATGCAGAACCTTGGCTTGGCGCAGAGCGCGCTGAACGGCGAAGCGACGGAAGAACCTGCTGTCGAGCCCGCTGTGACGGAAGAACCCGCCGCCGAACCCGCTGTGACGGAAGAACCCGCTGTCGAACCCGAAGCGACGGAAGAACCCGCCGCTGAGCCTGAAGCGACGGAAGAACCCACCGCCGAACCGGACGTGACGGAAGAACCCACCGCCGAACCCGAAGCGACGGAAGAACCCGCCGCCGAACCCGAAGCGACGGAAGAGCCCACCGTCGAGCCCGACGCGACGGAAGAACCCACCGTCGAACCCGACGCGACGGAAGAACCCGCCGCTGAACCCGAAGCAACGGAAGAACCCGCTGCTGAAAGAAGAGCTCTTACCACCACCATCACGTCTATGCTGCCGGACGAATACACGCTTGATGTTGAACTGCATCTGGATGCGAACAATGTGGTGACGGAGTTGAAGCTGACGTTGGAAAATGAAGTCGAAGGTCTGACGCAGGAAATGCTGGACGCCTTCGCGGAGCAGTTCGTCGGCAAGCAGCTGCCGGTTGTCCTGCACGCGGATGCGGATGAGACGACTGCGGAAGAGCAGATTGTCGAAGGCATGGAGAATCAGCTGGAGAACAGCCGCGGCATCGTTGAGATGCTGAACAAGCTGGCAGAGCAGTAATCCCCTGACACATCGCGCCGCCCCGCTGACTGAATATGGTTAAGCGGAGCGGCGCTTTTTTGCACTTGTGTTCCTTTTCAATCAATGGTATAATAGAAGTGGACGTGTATGTCCGAGCAGATATATCAACGATCGACGACCAATGGAGGCTGCACATGAAAAAATGGTTCTGTGCGCTGGGCATGATGCTGGCGCTGCTGATGTCCGTCGCGCTGGCGGACGGCGTGAAAGTTACCTTTGCCGAGAAAAACGGGCAAATCAACGGCGGATATGATTATACGCTGAAGCTGAACGTGTCGCCCGCAAGCGACAAAGACCTGACGGTTTCCCTGACCTGCGACGGCTTGGATGGCGCGTATTCCGTGGTCATCCCGGCAGGGCAGAAGAGTACCACGCTGACCGTTCCGACGCAGGTGGTGGAGGAGCGCGGCAAGGTCGTCTTTGAGCTGCAGAGCGGCGACGGCTACACCGGTGCAGGCAAGCACACGCTGACCATCCAGCGCCTGCCGAACGTGCAGTTCTATCTGGGCATCAACTTCGGCACGGTGGGCAAGAAGATGAGTGTCCGCATGACGGTGACGAATTCATCCACCATCGTCAAGGGCAACAACATCTTCCAGCTGCGCGATGACAAGGGTACAGTGCTGGCGGAAGCGAAGTGGTCGAATCCGAGCGGCGACATGAGCTTCTCTATCACCCCAACCGCTGATATGGAGGGCTACACCCGCCTGAGCGTGTGGCTGGGCGATCGCTGTGTGGCGGATGGCGGTTACCTGACCGTCGTTGCGAAGGGACAGCGTGCCGTCAAGAACGTGGAGACGGAGCGGAAACTTGTCGGCATCGGCATGGACTGCGGTTTCGGCGGCAAGAACACCGATCAGGTGCTGGAAGTGCTGGCGAAGCACAACACGAATATCACCTTCTTCATGACGGGCTATTTCGTCCGCACGTTCCCGGAGGAATCCAAGCGCGTGCTGGCGGCGGGCAATGAAATCGGCGACCACACGAACACGCATCCGCAGCTGACGAAGGAACGGCCATACAGCATGATGCGCCAAATCGTTTTTCCGGCGGAGACCATGGCGGAAACGCTGGGCGTCTCGCCGCGCCTGATGCGCCCGCCGTACGGGGACGTGAACAGCAACGTCATCAGCGTTTCGCGCGCGGAAGGCATGGAGTGCGTGCTGTGGAACATGAGCACGAAGGACTCCATCGGCAAATACACGGTGGAGGAGTGCATCAAGAACGGTACGACGCGCGCCAAGCTCGCGCCCGGCAACATTTTGCTCTGCCATCTCGACGCGAATCACAGCTGGGAAATTCTTGATGCTGTCCTGACCTACTACGAGGAGCAGGGCTACACCGTTCTGCCGATTTCCGCGCTGATTTACGCTACGGGCGGATCGCTGCCCCCGATGCCTTCCACCCGCGAGGCACTGCTCTACACCGACGACTACTGGCCGAACTGGCTGGCAGAACGCGGCATTGAGATTGAGACGAAGGAATAAGCAAGCAGGCTGTCCGAGAAAAACGGGCAGCCTGTTTTGCAAAAGGTGGAATGCCGATGCACATCACTGACTGGAAAGAGAATTTTATCTCGAAGATGATTACGCGCGGGCGCGATTACTGGCGCGCTGGGGCAGTGAAAGATCTGCACTGCACGCAGGAGAAAATCACTGCTGATGTAGAAGGCACGCGGCTGTATCGGGTTGAGATTACGCTGGCAGACGATGCCGTGGCAACCATGTCCTGCACCTGCCCCTTTGCGAAAGAGGGCGCAAACTGCAAGCACATGGCGGCGGTTCTCTTTGCGGCGACCCATCTGCCGGAAGCGGAATTGCCCGCGCCGGAGTGGGAGAAGAAGCTGAACAGCCTGTCCGCTGAAACGCTTCGGGATTTTCTTCGCCCGCTGCTGAAAAAGGACGAAGCACTCCGAAATCGGCTGATGCTGTGCAAGGGAGACGAACCTGTCCGTGCGGATGAACGCCGCCTCAATTGGCAGCGCACCCTGACGCAGACGCTTCACGCCGCCGAACGCTATTCCGAAAACGAGTATGACGAATACGCGGAATATGACGAAGAAGAATATGACGAAGAAGAGGAATCACCCGTTCAGGAACTGCTGGAGCTGATGGATGCGGAATTGGCTGATTTGCTGACGCCGGAACATGTGATGCTGGCGTTTGAACTCGTTTGTGACACGGCAATGATGTTTGAATCCGCCGATGAAATTCTTGAACAGGAGGATATCGAAGACGCTTGCCGCGATGCATGGATGCGGATTCTTGCCATCGCTGCACCTGCCCAGCAGTCGGCAATGTACGAGTGGTTCGCCGCTGCATTCCGGACGTGGCAGCCGCTGCCGTATTTCACCGCGCCGCTGGCGTTCTTGTTTTCGTATTCGTGGGACGAAGCGATTCATCAGCGGAATCTTGCGCTGCTGGACGAGAAAATTGCCGAATGGAAGCTGAATGCGCAGGAACGCGGTGGAGGCGCGATGGTGAATCTGCTGAATCAGCGTGAAAAAACGATGCAGCAGCTGCACGCTTCGCAGGAGGACATCATCAGCTTCTGGCATTCGCATTGGGATGTGCCGTATGCGCATGACCGGACACTGAAAACGCTGATGGCGGCGGAAAAGTGGACGGAAGCCATCGAGCAGGTCAAGGCGGATTTGCAGACGTTCGCCGGGGAATATATGCCATGCAAGCAGCGCCGCGAACAGCTGATTTTGCTCTATCAGCGCGCGAATCAGCCTGACCTTGCGCAGCGGGAGATTCGGCAGTACATTGAGCAGTACAATCAGTACGGCATGGAGCAGATTGATGCGCTTCGAGCGACGCTTCCCGTCGATGCGTGGCGCGACGAGGCGGAACGTTTGATGAAACTGCCGACGACAAGCACTATCCGCCTGCCCCTGCTGGTATCCATTGAGCAGTGGGAGCAGCTGCTCCAGCGGATTCAGCAACACGGCAATTTTGAGGGACTGTGTACCTATTTTGACCCGCTGATGGCATGGGATTCCGCCCGCACGCTGGCACTCTATCGCGACATGGTGAATCGCGCTATGCAAGCGGCTTCGTCGCGCGCCGCCTACTGCGAGGTCATCCGGCAGCTGGAACGCATGAAAGGCACCGACGAGGGAAGAAAGATAATTGCTGACCTTGCTGAACAGTGGCGCAGGGACTACAAGCGCAAGTGCGCACTGCTGGACGAATTGCAGAAAGCAGGATACTGACAAAAAATGGCTGTCCGGGCAAAGCGCTCGAACAGCCTGTTTTTTTCTGCTGCTTACTCCGCCGGGAACAGGAATCCCGCCGTCATTTCCAGATGGTTTTCGCCCGCATAGTCCGGGAAAACCTCATGCATCTTCGCGGTGAAATCCGCCGCGGACGATGCCGGTCGTAAGCGTCACGGTGGTGCATGTCGGGGTGCTCACTTCCGCCAGCGCGGCGGACAGCAGCAGCAAAATCATCACCAGCAGGGAAATCAGTTTCTTCATGGGTTTCTCCAAGGTGGGTCGTTCGGGGAAAGGGGTTATCTTGTGGCCACGATGAAAGGATACACCATTTGTGATATGGGCGCAAGTACGCACTTTTTATTAGAGAGGCACTTTGGGTGACTGGGGAAGGATTCGCTGCGAGGGCAAAAGAAAAGCACCGATTCTATCGAACCGATGCTAATCTGGCGGAGAGTTAGGGATTTGAACCCTAGGTGGGGTATAAGCCCACACACGATTTCCAGTCGTGCGCCATCAGAACAAACGTTCGCAAGCTGACGACACATCAGGGAGGTGATTGGCATAAAGGTCAGCAGTGATGGCATACGAGGCATGACCAAGCCAACCTTGCACAGATTTGACCGGAACGCCACTCAGAACAGCCGCAGAAGCGACAGAATGCCGCAACCCGTGGAGGGTAACGGCAGGAAGCTGCAAGCGCTCCAGAAGCGCCCTGTGCGCGCGGTAGACCCTATTGGGCGAAGCCTCACAGAAAAGCCCGGAGAGGGTCAGCGGCTGCCGGCGCAGACAGTCCGCCACAATCGGCGGAAGCGCAATGCGCCGGACAGATGCACACGTCTTGACAGGGGAAAGCGTAAGCCCATCAAGACGCTGCACCTGAACGGTCAGGATGCCATCAGCAGAGAGGTCACAGCGACGAGCGCCGAGGGCTTCGCCCCGGCGTAAACCGCAACAGCAAAGAAGAAGCACCGGGGCAACATCGGTATTGGCGGCGGCAATCACATAACGCCGCAGTTCCGGCAGGGTCAAAACAGCTGTCTTTTGTGGCTTGTGCACAACCTGTGGGCAGGTATCTGCATCAAGTACACAATCAGTAAGGTGTAGCTTTGCCGCCACCTTCAGCGCGCGGGAAAGCATTACCCGATCAAGCTGCGCGGCGCGCGGGTGTATCCGCGCTACGTCCTGAATCCAAAGCAGACAGTCCAGCGGCGAAAGGAATTTCATGTCCACCAGCGACAACTCTGCCGGAAGTGCCTGCACAGCCCTATTGTAACACATTTTTGTGTGTACAGCAAGACCGGAAGGTTCAACATAGTGCAACAACCAAATCTCCAGCCACTCACCCAACGTATACTCTTTCATGCTTTTTCCCTCCCGTAGTAGTAACAACGACTATGGAAGGAGTATACCACATGGAGCACCAGCACTACAACCACGTTAACCAAAACGACAAAAACAACGACTACTACAACCGCAGTAGTAGTACAACCACGAGTAGTAGTAGTACTACTACTACTATTGGAAGAGACAGCGAAACGACAACGGCAAACAGTCAAACGACAATCAACGGTTTTCGTTTCATGATTACCCAAATGTTTATGGAGCACTTCGCACAGGACTATCAGGATGCCATTGGCACGCGCCCGGTTCAGGTCATCATCAAGGAGGTCAGAACACAACTCGAAAGGGGAGAAATCACACCGCAACAGGTGAGCCGCGCACTCCAGCAGACCGCATACGCGCCGCGCCCGTCGTGGGCATACGCAAGGGCAATCATCCGCCGCATGGTGCGAGACGGAGAGTTCACAGAGAACGACGTGCCCTTCTAAGCCACCGAAGCAGTACCGGGGCGCCCGGCGAAGAAGCACCGTGATGCCCGGAGTAGTCCCCGCCGTGCGCCACACTGCCCCTTTCACTTCCCAAGCAGTCCGCTTCCGCTGCTCCACGTCAGCCGCCACGCCGTGACAAAGCAACCCCGGCGCGCCCTCAGTCGGTCGGGGGCGGTTTCGGGTTGCCCAGCTTGAGCGTTCAGCGGCGGTAAAGCCAACTCAAGCTCGTCACTTCGCTTCGCTTCGTTCCTCGTTTCGCAAAACCTGGGTTTTCCGAAGAGTTGCACGCTTCGCTTTGCTTCGCTAACAACTCTTCAAGCCTTCGGCGTAAAACCAAGGTTTTACGAAAAGTTGTTTTACCACCGCCATAGTTGAGCGCCAGCGCGCCCCCTCCCTCCATCGGGCGCGCCGGGGTTGCCGCGGCAGTCCGTCGCCGTTGCTCTTTAGTTTGTGTGCCAGCGCCCGAAGTTGCTGACGCTCCCGAAGGGGACGCATGCCCGAAGCCGTCGGCATCCCGGCCGGGCACACCTCCACGGGCGGTACGGGGAAGCAAACGGGGCGGCTCACTCGTTCGCCGCTTTTCCCCGTTTGCTTCCCCTCCCCGCTCGTCAGGCGTAAGCCGTCATGTCGCTCCTCGGCTTCGCCTCGGTGCGGGTTTGTGCGCTGGGGGCGCGGCGCAAGCGCCGCAACAGGTAAAACCCGAAGAAAACCCCCGCGATTACCACGGAAATAGAGCCTAAAAGCGTGGCAAAGAGCGAAAAACCCACCGAAAGGAGAAAAAATGCGCCGTCCAACAGTCGAAAGGCAGTATTACAGCGACGAAAAGCGCGGAACACCCGCGAAAGTCATCTGCACCCGCGAGGAAATCCGCGAAAGGTACGTTACCGCCGTCGAGGTCATCCAAGAAACAGGGCTCAGCCGCTCCCGCGTCTTCGCCCTGGTCGCGCCGTGTCAGCGTTACGAGGTCACCGACGCCGCAAGCGGCGAAACCCGCCGCATGATGCGGCGGGTTGACGTAGAGAACGCGATATACTACAAGGGCTCCCCGGGAAACCCTCTGTGGCACTCGTCGAGCTTCCAGCGCCGCATGATCATGCGCCGCTGGTACAAGGACGATGCAGGACTATCAAAACGCGAGGAAAAAAATTCACACACCCCTTGACAAGATACCAATTCAAGACTAAGATAAACCCGGAGGGCAAAAGAATGCCCGTCAGGTGTCCGATACCTGACGGGCAAGGAGTATACTGGCGGAGAGTTAGGGATTTGAACCCTAGGTGGGGTATAAGCCCACACACGATTTCCAGTCGTGCGCCTTAGACCACTCAGCCAACTCTCCATATGAAGCTCACATTGCGGCGGGTCATCCGCAACATTGATTATTATAGCGCGAATCGGGGCGTTTGTCAAGGGACTTTTCGTGATTTTTGCAAAAAATCCGCGCGAGTGAGGGCAAACGCAGAAAAAGGACTGTGAGCGGAGAAAAGTGCCCGCGCAGCAGTCCTTTTGCGGTTAAATCAGGAACATCCAGCCAAGCATTGACACCATCGCGGCAATATGCAGCGTGCCGACGATTTGCAGGGGGAACATGACGATGAAAATCGGGAGAATCGTGAACACGAGCGCCGAGATCGGGAAGCCAATCGCGCCGGTGATGATAGCAACCATCAGCGTGATGTAGAACGTAATCATTCCCAAAGAACACAGGCGCAGGGATGCGCCGCTGCCTATCAGGTCAAGCATCATACCCTTGGCACGTTCGTCCCGCACATATTTGAGGAACATGTACTCCGCCAGCCCGCACTTCAAGTGATACGCGGAGCTGACGATGCACGCGAACGTCGTGCCCGCGAACAGAATTGCGCCGTACACCGGGGCTTTCTGGTACGCATACGCCGCCAGCGCCGCGTATCCGCAGAACTCCAGCACGATGGAAAACACACCCAGCACGCCCGAACGCATCGGCACGCTTGGCGAGACACCCTCCATCAGCTTCGCAGCGTAGTCGCCTTCTTTCAGTTTGTTGTAGTTGGTGAGCTTCAGCGTGCCGTTGGGGAAGATGCTCAGGGTGCGGTCGCAGTACATGTTAATGGCGTGGCCGATGATGCCCAGGGCAAGCAGGATGCACAGGATATTCATGCGCGTATGCCTCCCAAATAGTTAATTGCAACTAACTGCCTCGGTTTGGAGTATAGCACACGCATCAATCCCTGTCAAGGCCGGACAAATGGTTTCGGAAGATTTTCGTTACAGCCAGCCGACCGCGTGCGCCGCCGCGCCGCCGACGCCGCAGAGCAGCATCACCAGAATTGGGTTCCATTTCTTCCAGCGCAGGACGAGGAACGCCGCGACCATCAGCACAATGCCGACGATGGACACGCCGCCACCAGATTTCACTGCCGCAACCTGCACGATGCTCAGCGCCGCCGACGCAATCAGCGCGACGACCACGGGACGCAGCGCGCCCAGCACGTTCTGCATCGTCTGTCCGGAACGGAATCGTCCATATAAATAGGAAAGAAGTGTGACGAGAATCAGCGACGGCGTGATGCACCCGAACGTCGCGACAAGCGCCCCCGGTAGTCCGGCGCAGCGCATCCCGACGAATGTCGCGGAGTTGACCGCAATCGGGCCGGGGGTCATCTCGGCAATCGTCATTAGGTTTGTAAATTCTGCCATCGTCAGCCAGCCGTGCGATTCCACGACCAGCGACTGAATCAGCGGCATGGCAGCATATCCACCGCCGACACTGAACAGCCCGATTTGGAAAAAGACGAGGAACAGCACCATCATGCGGATACGCCCCCCTTTCGCGCCAGCAGTGCCCGGATAACGCCAATCGCCGCCGCGACGAGGATGAGCACGATGACGTTGACGTGAAAGACAGCGGACGCCGCGAACGCGCCTGCCATCAGCAGCAGATTCAGCCAATCCTTCGACTGCACGACCTTGCCGCCAAGATTTGCCGTCACGTCGCAGATGACCGCCGCCACGCCCGACTGCATCCCCGTCAGCACCGCGCGTACCCATTCGTTCTCGGCAAACGCGGCGTACATCATAGAGATGACGCTGATGATGACAATCGGCGGCAGAATTGTCGCCAGCACCGCGACGATCAGCCCCGGAATCCCGGCGATGCGCCGCCCAACGAGGATGGCGCCGTTGACGGCAATCGCGCCCGGTGCGGTCTGCGCCAGGGCGGTCATGTCCAGCATTTCCTCTTCGGTCAGGTAATGCAGCTCATCAACGAATTTTTTCTTCATCAGCGACACGATGACGAATCCACCGCCGAAAGTGAAGGTGCTGATGAGAAGCATGGAAGAAAAGAGCGTCCAAAGACGGTGCGCTGTGGATTCCTGCGGCATCAGGGTGGTCAGCTCCTTTTTTGAAATTGAGTTTATTCAATAAAATAGAATTTGTCTGCGGCGCGGAGGTTTCGCGTCTGCGGACGCGACAAGGGGCAATAGAAACAGACGAAGTCTGCGATCGCCCCCTTGACCCCTTCGCAGTGCACCACCATGT
>ERZ773147.1245-NODE-1245-length-27062-cov-3.640130_pt1 | contig 27062 bp, 16 predicted proteins | sample MGYA00580851_ERZ773147 | MGnify/ENA primary metagenome ERZ773147 (study PRJEB29015, sample SAMEA2737818) | human gut metagenome | biome: human gut; feature: human-associated habitat; material: faeces | place: China | collected 2012 ... | reverse complement strand
TAATTATTGCAATTGTTGTATTTAACACACTTATGGGAGTCATTCAAGAAGCAAAAGCAGAGAAATCAATAGAAGCTTTAAAACAAATGACTCCACCAATGGCAAAAGTGGTTAGAGATGGAAGAATACAAGAAATTCATGCAGAAGATTTGGTACCAGGGGATATTGTAGAGTTAGAAGCGGGAACATATGTGCCAGCAGACTGCAGATTATTGGAAAGTCATAATTTAAAGATAGAAGAATCAAGTTTAACAGGGGAAACAGAGCCTGTTTTAAAAAATGCTGATATTGTGGCGCAAAATGATGTACCATTAGGGGACATGTTAAACATGGCATTTATGGCAAGTATTGTAGTAAATGGTCATGGAAAAGCAGTAGTTACTGAAACTGGTATGAATACAAAAGTAGGTAAGATTGCAAATATGATTATGGAAGATGAAACTCCAGAAACGCCAATTCAAAAGAAGTTAGCACAAGTCGGAAAAATATTAGGAATAGTTTGTTTAGCAATATGTGCATTAATATTTTTTATAGGAATGATAAAACATATAGACCCAATTGAAATGTTTATGACATCAGTAGGTTTAGCTGTTGCTGCAATACCAGAGGGACTGCCTGCAATTGTAACAATTATGTTATCAATTGGTGTAAGCAAAATGGCAAAAAATAATAGTATAATAAGAAAGTTACCAGCCGTAGAAACACTAGGATGTAGTAATGTTATTTGTTCTGATAAGACGGGAACTTTAACTCAAAACAAGATGACTGTAGTAGAAGTTAAAGCCAAAGATACATTATTAGCAAGTAAATTTGCTACAATGTGTACAGATAGCAATATTATTGAACACAATGGCATAAAAAACATAAGCGGAGAACCAACAGAAATTGCACTGGTACAAAACGGTTTAAAATATAATTTAAATAAAAATGACTTATATAGAGAAATGCCAAGAGTGGCAGAAATTCCATTTGATTCAAATCGTAAAATGATGACAACAATACATAAATATAGAGGAAAATATCTTGTTATAACAAAAGGGGCACCAGACATATTACTTAATAAATGCAATTTAACAAGTATTGAAAAACGTCGATTGGAGAAGGAAAATCAGCAAATGGCTGAAAAGGCATTGAGAGTAATAGCTGTATCATATAAAAAAATTGATAGTTTACCGAGAAGTTCAGAAATGAATTTATTAGAAAATGGATTGAATTTTGTTGGGCTAATAGGAATGATAGACCCACCAAGAGATGGAGTAAAAGAAGCGGTGCGAACTTGTAAAAAAGCGGGAATAAAAACTGTAATGATTACAGGGGATCACATTGCGACAGCAAAAGCAATTGCAAAAGAGTTAAACATTTTAGCACCACATGATAAAGCAATAACAGGAAAAGAACTTGACCAAATTTCACAAGAGCAATTAGTGAAAGAGATTAAAGAATATTCAGTATTTGCAAGAGTAACACCAGAACATAAAGTTAGGATAGTAAAAGCCTGGCAGAGTGCAGGGAATGTAGTGGCAATGACAGGTGATGGAGTAAATGACAGTCCTGCATTAAAATGTGCAGATATAGGAATTGCAATGGGAAAGAATGGAACAGACGTTGCCAAAAATGCTTCTGATATGATATTAGCAGATGATAATTTTGTAACAATTGTAAAAGCAGTTAAACAAGGAAGAAACATATATGACAATATAAAAAAAGCAATACACTTCCTAATAGCCACAAATATAGGCGAAATCGTAACAATATTTGTAGGATTAATATTAGGACTAAAAACACCTCTCTTAGCAATCCAATTATTATGGATAAACATGGTTACCGATTCATTCCCAGCAATAGCACTTGGACTAGAGCAACCAGAAAAAGAAATAATGAATAGACCTCCGAACAAATCGAATCAAGGAATATTTTCAGATGGATTATGGAGCAAAATAATCACTGAAGGAATAATGATAGGAATGCTAACAATAGTAACATTCAGCATAGGAATAAAATATTACGGAATAGAAGTAGCAAGAACAATGACATTCTTCGCATTAGGAACACTAGAACTAATCCACAGTTTTAATATAAAAAGTGAACAATCAATACTAGAAAACAGCATATTAGAGAATAAATATCTAGTAATGAGCCTAATAGCAGGAATAATAATGCAAATAGTAGTTATAATAATTCCACAACTAGCAAAAATATTTGAGCTAACAACATTAACAATGCAGCAATGGATAATAACAGCAGTAATATCAATTCTGCCAATACCAATAATAGAAATACAAAAATCAATAAACAAAATAAATGAAGAAAAAAGTTACACAAAAAATAACATAGTAAAAAGAACAAAATACAATTATTAAAAATTTGTAATAGATAAAAGTTAATAAAAAATAGTTGACATATAACAAAAAGCGTTGTATAATAATCAAGTAATCAAAAAATGTCAACTATATAAATGCACCTCTAGCTCAGTTGGTAGAGCAGCTGACTCTTAATCAGAAGGTCCGGGGTTCGACCCCCCGGAGGTGCACCAAATCAAAATCAGTACAGAAATGTACTGATTTTATTGCGTTAAGCCCCAAAATACAAAATTGAATAATAATAAACAAATCTGAAAAAATAACAGTAAAGAAAAATAAAAAAACATATACAATAGAAAATTACGAAATATAAATATCTCAAGTAAAATAAAAACAAACCCAAATTGTTAGACAAAAAAGTTTAACAAGGAGGGTTTATTTTTATGTCAAAAATATCCCATAAAACATAAAATACAATAAGATAAAAATGCATTGGAAAACAAAAGAAAAAGAATAAAAAAAGAAAGGAAAAAACAATGGAACAAGATAATAAAATTGAAAAAAAGCCATTAGAAAAGCAACCACCAATAATATTAGAAGCAAAAAACATAAGTAAAACATATCAAGCAAAAAATGGAGAAATACAAGCATTAAAAGATATAAACTTCAAAGTAAAACAAGGCGAATACATCAGTATAATAGGACCAAGTGGGTGCGGTAAATCAACACTATTATCAATAATAGCAGGACTAGAAAGTAAAAGCCAAGGAACAATAATCAAAAGAGGAAAAATAGGATATATGTTACAAAAAGACAACTTGCTAGAATGGAGAACAATTTACAAAAACGTCTTATTAGGATTAGAAATACAAAAAAACAACACAAAAGAAAATAGCGAATATGCAATAAATCTACTAAAAAAATATGGATTATATGAATTTAAAGATAAATATCCAATGCAATTATCTGGAGGGATGAGACAAAGAGTTGCACTAATTAGAACATTAGCAATAAGGCCACAAATACTATTGCTAGACGAAGCATTTTCAGCCTTAGACTATCAAACAAGACTAATGGTAACAGATGATATATACAAAATATTAAAACAAGAAGGAATAACAGCAATAATGGTTACACATGACATATCAGAAGCAATAAGTATGTCAGACAGAGTAATAGTATTAAGCCAGAGACCAGCCACAGTAAAAAACATCTACAATATAGAATTTGACATAGAACATAGAACACCGCTAAATTGTAGAGAAAGTCCACAATTCAGTAAATACTTTAATACTATGTGGAAGGAGCTAGAAGAATATGATAAAGAAGCAGAAAAAAAGTAAAGAAAATCAACCAATATCAGAAGAACGAAAACAATACTTAAAGAAAATAAAAAGAAATAAAATAGCCATATTAATAACGCAAATATCAATAATAGTGGCATTTATTGCAATATGGGAAATAGCCGCAAAATTAGGCGCAATAGACAGTTTCATAACAAGTAAACCAAGTCAGATAATAAAAACATTCATAAATCTATCAAATAACGACTTACTAGAACACCTAAAAATAACACTAACAGAAACATTTGCAGGATTCACATTAGGAACATTTATGGGAGTAATAATCGCAATAATACTATGGTGGTCACCATTCATATCAAAAGTATCAGAACCATTTCTAGTAGTATTAAACAGTTTGCCTAAAGTAGCATTAGGTCCAGTAATAATAATATGGGTAGGAGCAGGAATGCCAGCAATAATAGTAATGGCACTTGCAATATCATTAATAGTAACAATACTAGACATACTAAATGGACTAATTCATACAGACAGCGAAAAAATAAAAATGGCACAAACATTTAATGCAAACAAAACGCAAATACTGACAAAAATAGTATTACCAGCCAACATATCAACACTATTTAACACATTAAAAGTCAACATAGGCCTATCACTAGTAGGAGTAATATCAGGAGAATTTTTAGTATCAAAAGGAGGATTAGGATACTTAATAGTATATGGAGGTCAAGTATTTAAGCTAGATCTTGTAATGACAAGTGTAATAATATTAGGAATCGTTGCAGCTCTAATGTACGAAGGAATAGAAATAATACAAAAGAAAGTAATAAAACAAACGATAAAATAATAAAAAAGAGAGAAAGGAAATCAAAATGAAGAAAAAGATTATAGCAGCAGTAATTGCTGCGGTTTTAGTTGTAGTCATTATAGTAGCAGTAATGATATCAAAGAAAGCAAACCAAAATCAAGAAAAGGACGTAAAAACAATAAAGTTAAATGAAGTAACAAGGTCAGTATTCTATGCACCACAATATGCAGCAATAACACAAGGATTCTTTAAAGAAGAAGGAATAGAGCTAGAGATAACAACTGGTCAGGGTGCAGACAATGTAATGACATCAATATTAGCAGGTCAAAGCAATATAGGATTATGTGGTCCAGAAGCCTCAATATATGTTTATAATGAAGGAAAAGAAGACTACGTCCAAGTATTTGCACAGCTAACCAAAAGAGATGGCTCATTCTTAGTAAGCAAAAATCCTACACAAAACTTCTCATGGAGTGATTTAAAAGGAAAAACAGTAATCCCAGGAAGAAAAGGTGGAGTACCATACATGACTCTAGAATATGTATTAAAACAAAATGGTATAAATCCACAAACAGATTTAAACTTAGATGACAGTATAAAATTCGATTTAATGGCAGGAGCATTCACAGGTGGAAATGCAGAATATGTAACCTTGTTCGAACCAACTGCTTCAATGACACAAGATGCAGGAAAAGGTTATATAGTAGCATCAGTTGGAAAAGCAGCAGGAGAAGTACCATATACAGCATATTGTGCGAAAAAGAGCTATATAGAGAAAAATCAAGATATAATAGAAGGCTTTACACGAGCAACATATAAAGGACAGCAATGGGTAAAAACACATTCAGCAAAAGAAGTAGCAGAAGCAGTACAAAGTTTCTTCCCAGCAACAAGTTTAGAATCATTAGAAAAATCAGTTCAAAGTTATAAAGACATAGATGCTTGGAATGAAACGCCAGTACTAAAAAAAGAAGCATTTGATAAACTACAACTAATAATGACAGAAGCAGGAGAATTAAAACAACAAGCACCTTATGAAAAAATAGTAAACAACACATTTGCAGAAAAAGTAATAAAATAAAATATCAAACCGCCATATTTTTTGAATATGGCGGAATATTAAAAAACCATTAGACAACATAAGAAATATGTGGTAAAATACTAAAGAGGAGGTCTGACATGGCAAACATTAATGATTATTTACAGTGGAGAGGAGAACTCACATTAGATCAATCACCACTAAATGAAGTAGATAAAATGATATTATCAAGATTTTCGTATATTCCATTTAGGAAAATAAAAATGCAAGAAAAAGAAACAATTGGAAGCATATGTGAGAAATTAAAAAAATTTAAAGAAGAAGACTTCAACATAGCAGGGGACATGCCCTTAGTACATAACTTAGTAAATAGCAATAGATTCAAAGACATGGAAATCACAGACTACGAAGAAAATACAGATCCATCGGCAGAAAAACAATTTGCTGCAATAACAATCCATTTAGGTAATGGCGAGATGTTTGTATCATTTTGTGGAACAGACAATAGCCTTGTAGGATGGAAAGAAGACTTTAATCTAAGCTTCATGCAACATATACCTGCACAAATAGAGGGAATGGAATATCTAAAAAGAATATCAAAAAAATATAATGAAAAGATACATGTAGGTGGACATTCAAAAGGTGGAAATGTAGCCGTATACGCAGCAGTATTTGCAGGAGAAAAATGTCAAGACAAAATAATAGATGTAACCAACCATGACGGACCAGGATTTGACGAAGAAATAATCGAAAGAGATGAATACAAAAGAATATTAAACAAGATATACACATATATTCCACAATCATCAATAATAGGAAGACTACTAGAGCATGAAGAAAAATATAAAGTAGTAGAGAGCGTAGAAAAAGGAATAATGCAACACGATATATATTCATGGCAAGTACTAGGAACCAAAATTGTGCAAATGGAAGAACTAACAAATGGAAGCGAATTTATAAACAAAACAATTAGAAATTGGCTAAAAGAAACAACACCAGAACAAAGAAAAAATGTCATAGACATATTGTACAATGTTGTAGAATCAACAGAAGCACAAACAATGCATGAAATATCAACAACCAAAATGAAAAGTATCGCTAAAATGTTAAAATCATATAAAGAAATAGACCCAGAAGACAAGAAAATGATAAATCAAGTATTTCTAGGACTAGGACAAGCAGCAAAAGAAAGCTTAAAAAACAGTTTTACAAATACAGAGAAAAAAGAAATAGAACAATAAGGAGGGGCATAATGCTACAAACAACAGGAGTTTCAGTAAGATTCGGAAAAAGAGTCTTATATGAAGATGTAAATATCAAATTCAACAAAGGATGCTGCTATGGTATAATAGGAGCGAACGGAACAGGAAAATCAACATTTCTAAAAGTTTTATCAGGAGAACTAGAACCAAGCAAAGGTGAAGTATCAAAAGAAAAACAAGAAAGAATATCAGTATTAAATCAGAACCACTTTGCATTTGAAGAATACACAGTAATAGACACTGTAATAATGGGAAATAAAGAGCTATATAGCATAAAAGAAGAAAAAGATAAAATCTATGCAAAGCCAGATTTCAACGAAGAAGATGGAATGAGAGCTGCAAAATTAGAAGAAAGATTTGCAGAATTAGACGGATGGAACGCAGAATCAGATGCGGAAAGTTTATTAAATGACTTAGGAATATCACCAGAAAAACACTATAAACTAATGTCAGACCTAGAAGCAAAGGACAAAGTAAAAGTATTACTAGCACAAGCACTATTCGGAAATCCAGACATATTGCTACTAGATGAACCAACTAATGATTTAGACTTAAAAACAATCTCATGGCTAGAAGAATTTTTAATAAACTTTGAAAATACAGTAATAGTAGTATCACACGATAGATATTTCCTAAACAAAGTATGTACACACATCTGCGATGTTGACTTTGGAGAAATAAAAGTATATCCAGGAAACTACGACTTCTGGTATGAATCAAGTCAATTAATACAAAAACAAATGAGAGAACAAAACAAAAAGAAAGAAGAGAAGATAAAAGAACTTCAAGACTTTATAGCAAGATTCAGTGCAAATGCATCAAAATCAAAACAAGCAACATCAAGAAAAAAATCATTAGAAAAAATTCAATTAGATGAAATCAAACCATCAGCAAGAAAATACCCATACATTGATTTCAAGCCAGATAGACTACCAGGAAATGAAATCCTAGAAATAAAAAATATATCAAAAACAATAAATGGAGAAAAAATACTAGACAATGTATCATTTAAAGTAAAAGACAAAGACAAAATAGCAGTATTAGCAGAAAATGAAAATGCAATAACAGTACTATTTAAAATATTATCAGGAGAGCTAGAGCCGGATGAAGGAGAGATAAAATGGGGAACAACAATAACAACAAGCTATTTCCCTAAAGATAACAACTATCTATTTTCAGGAACAGAAAGCATTACAGATTGGTTAAGACAATATTCAAAAGACCCAGATGAAACATATGTAAGAAGCTTTTTAGGAAGAATGTTATTCTCAGGAGAAGAAGCATTAAAATCAGTAAATGTTCTATCAGGAGGAGAAAAAGTACGTTGTGTATTATCAAAAATAATGCTATCAGGAGCTAATTTCCTAATACTAGACGAACCAACAAACCATTTAGACATGGAATCAATAACAGCATTAAATGAAGGAATGAAGAAATTCCAAGGAAATATGATATTCACATCACATGACCATCAATTAACACAAACAGTAGCAAATAGAATAATAGACATAAAAAAAGATGGATTAGTAGATAAAGAAGTAACATACAATGAATATCTAGGAATAGAATAAAACAAAAGGGACTGTAAAAAGTCCCTTTATTTTAATCCCATCTAAATTCTTCTTGAATATCAGTTATAGCTTTGTAATTATTGCGTAAAATTCCAAGGAATGCATTTGCAACATTAGGATCAAATTGAGATCCAGAACATCTTTCAATTTCTGCAATAACATTATCAAGAGGAAGAGCATCTCTGTATGGTCTTCTTGAAGTCATAGCATCAAAAGTATCAGCAACAGCAGCAATTCTAGCAATAAGAGGAATATCTTCACCACTTAATTGACTAGGATATCCTTTACCATCAAATCTTTCGTGATGATGAAGAACAATAGGAATAATATCCTTAAAAATCTCAGCATCACCAAGAATATGAGCACCAATATCAGGATGTTTCTTAATCTCAGCATATTCCACATCAGTAAGCTTGCCATTCTTAGTAAGAATATTATCAGGAACGCCAATTTTACCAATGTCATGGAATAAACCACCAATCTTCAAAGTATGTATAGTAGCATCATCCAATCCCATAGACTGTCCAATAAGAACAGAATAAGCAGAAACCCTATCAGAATGACCACGAGTATATGGATCTTTAGCTTCAACAGTATAACGAACTATACCAACAGTATCAAGATAAGCTTTCTCAATTTCATCATTCTTTTCTTTAAGTTCAGTATTAATTTTAGTAATCAAATGCATTTGCTCAACAGATTTCAAACCAGACTCAATCAAAAGAAGTAACTGATCAAAATTATTGCTCTTCTCACAATAACCTTGGATATCAAGCTCTTTCAAAGTTTGAAGTGGTGGAGCAAGGTCTTTGTGTCCAGTAAGTAATAAAATATAAAGATTTTTATCAAACTTTCTAACCTGTTCAACAACTTCATCTCCATGAATAGGATCCATAATAAAATCAAGTAAAAGCAAATCATAATGACTATTCTTCATAGCTTCAATAGCTTCAAGAGGGTTAGAATAGCAATCAAGATCATAGCCAGATCTCTTAAGCACAACCTTCAAAGAATCAAGTATACCAGCATCGTCATCAACAGCAATAAGCTTATAAGGGCTAGTAATAACTTCTTGCATATATTTTCTCATAATAAAATCACTCCAATCTAATCACATTAATTATTTATTTTTTTAGTTTGAGGCAATATAATATTAAAAGTAGTACCAACATTAGGAGTAGAAGTAAAATTCATATCGCCGTTAAAATGTCCTTTAATAGTTGAATATGACATAAATAAACCAAGACCAGTACCATTGTGTCCTTTAGTAGTAATCATCTCGTTGAAAAGCTTCTTCTGGACATCTTCTGGAATACCGCAACCGTGATCTATAACAGATATTATTACATTTGAACCCTTGTTGTCAATAACTAAATCAATAGTTCCACCATTAGAACTTTCATAAGACTGAATAGCATTAGATATTAGGTTATTAACAACCTGAACCAAACTATTAATATTACCAATAAGAGAGGTAGAACCATTTATCTTCTTAATAATATTTAAAGAAACAAAAGCATTTTTAAGCTCATGCTTCATAAGAATAGTAACTCTATCCAAAAGCTCATCAATAGTAAAAACAGTAGGAGTATCATCATTCATATTAACAGCTTGTCCCTTAACAGCAGTAATAATATCAGACATATATGAGTCATAAGAATTAACCTTAGAAATCCATTCAGACATATCATGAGCAATCGCATGATGGTCAGCTTTAGTAACATCAGGATCATCAATAGACTTATCATATTCTGTAATCAAATCTTGTAATCCCTCCATAGCGCCAGCAATAGACATTATAGGAGTCTTAAGGTTATGAGCAATACCCCCAACCATTTGACCAAGAGTAGCAAGACGCTCACGCTCCATAAGAGTATTCTGATTTTGCTTCAAAGTCTCCATATCATGAACGTGCTGAGTAATATCTTTGAAAAGAATAAGAATACCAACACATTGATTATCAGTAAAAATACCACTGCATTCAATATTAAAGAACTTACTACCATCTTTAAGAGAAGCATCAATTTTATAAGTCTTATCATCAGAAGAAGCTTTCTCTAAATAATTACCAATATTCTTCTGTTTAATAACAATCTGCTTAGATATAGACAAATCAGAAAACTTTTTACCAATAATAGAATCTCTAGAAACGCCGAAAACTCTTTCAAAAGGTTTATTACAATCAGAGATAATGTAATCCCTAGAAAGAACAAGGTACAAATCAGACATCTGATTAACAATTCTCTTCAAAGCAATAGGAGCAATATCTAAGAAATTATATTTCAATATTGCAACAGCAATTAGAATAATTGATACCATGAATGAGATAGGTGTAACATAAATATTCATATTAAATATAGTCATACCAAGTAAATTAATAGCAACTGGGACTAAAGCACCAAGTGAAATTAGTATAGAAGGCATAGCAAAAGCACCAGCAGTTTTAATCGAATTTTTAAGAAGTATGAAAATATCAACAATAAACAAACCATAAGTATAAGCAGAGTGAACATAGAAATATGCACCAAATACCGTGTTAGTAGGTTCAGTTGAATATACTTCATAAAATAAACCATGCAAATCATTAGTCCAAAGAACAATCATTGTTATAATAGGTATAACAAATAATAAAATATATGACTTCTTAAAAACAAACTTATCATAAGAAGCATACGTTATAGCTACAAAAAACAATGCAACCGGAGTAAGAACAACTGGCAAATAAATAAAATAATCAATATACATAGGATTTATAGTAGTATAATTAATAACAAAAATTTGCACAATTAATCCAATACACCATAAAGTCATACATAATATAGTAAACTTAAAGGACGTAATAACTGGAGTAACACGTTTAGATCTTTTCGTAATAAAAAAGATCATAATAAACTCAACTACAACAGTAATTATCAGACCAATAAGATAATTCAAATACTTAAAATTAGCTAATGAAACCATCATTTCCTCCTTTGTTTATAAAAATAAATCTGTTATTTCATTTTCTATACAATAATATATCATACAGAAAAACAAAATAACAGATAAAAACTACATTTCATTGATATTTTTTAAAATTTTCTCAATATAATCCTTATCAATATCAGGCCAATCAAAACCAATCTTATTAAGAAACTTAAGAGTAAAATCATTAGTAATATGTAAATTAGTTTTATATACTAACTTATTATCCTTATCAAGGTCATTAAGAAGAACCTTAATCTTATCAGCCTTATTATTGTCATATAACCATTTCTTAAGAACAGTTTTAAAAGTATTATCATCAACAATACTAACATTAAGTCCTAATTGCTCCAAAATATTAAACAAATCACTAATATATAAATGTTTAGAATTATATATATGTAAAATCGAAGTAGGATAAGTATAATATTGCATAGCAGTAACAATAGCTTCAGCAACTTTGTCAACAGGGCTAAATTCAGCATAATTATTAAGCAAACTGCTAGGACACATCTTAAGAGTTAAGAAAGCCTTAAGTCTATTAAGGAAAGCATTATCCTCATAATTTTCTTGAAACTTACCATCAGAGAAACGGTTAGTAATATTACCAATTCTAAAAATAATACCTTTAAGTCTTTGCGAAGCAATCTCTTCTAGGATAATTTTCTCAGCTTCAAACTTACTTCTAACATAAACATTATCAAGAGTTTGGTTAATAAATAACTTATTCTCACCAAAATTTACACTCCTGTTAGGATTAAAACTTGAAGGAAGGCTAGTCATAGTATTACCAGAAACACTGATAGTAGAAGTCTGACAGAACTCCTTATCATATTTCTCGCAGAAAGTGATAATATTCTTAACACCAGTAACATTAACTTTCTCAAAAAGTTGATAATCGCCATAATGTTTAACAATAGCAGCACAATTTATTACAGTAGATATATTGTTACCAAGGAAGTCATATTGCTCATTAGAAAGCTTAAAATTATCTTCAGAAATATCACCATTAAATACGAAAAGACGAGTACCAAATAAATTACTTAAATCACTTCCAAAATAATACTTAAACTTATTCTTAAGCTTATTCTCAGGAGAGGTACTTGAATTCTCACGAATAATGCAATAAATCTTAATATCATCATTTTTAAGAAGTTCAGCTAATACATGGATTCCAAGGAAACCAGTAGCACCAACTAAAAGAACATTCTTAAGATTTCTCTTCCTTAGCTTCATACTAAAGAAAGTAGAATTTTTTCTGATAAAAGAATTAATCTTTCTAAAATCTCTTTGATTATATGTAGGAAGCTTAACACTAGCATCTTCGCCAGAAATAAAACTAGCAAGTTCAGCAATAGTATTATGTTTGAAAATATCACCATAATTAACATTATAACCAGCTTTCATAAGCTCAAGCTGTAACTTCAAAGCACAAAGAGAATCTCCACCGATATCAAAGAAATTATCATAAATGCTAATCTTTTCAATAGAAAGAATAGACTTCCATAAAGTAAGCATATCTTTCTCTAGTTTGCTACGAGGAGCAACAATCTCACGTTCCGTGTACTTAGGGGCAGGAAGAACCTTCCTATCAATCTTACCATTAGGCGTATAGCTGAAAGACTTAATCTGCACTAAATATACAGGAACCATATATGTAGGAAGTAATTGCTGCAAATAATGTTTAAGAAGAGAAATTGAAATCTGACTATTAGCAGTGTAATAAGCACATAACATGTCTCTATCTTGAAAATTCTTAACCGTTACAACAACATCAGTAATATCTTTATATCCACGGATCAAATTCTCAATCTCAAGAAGTTCAATACGTAATCCATGAATCTTAACTTGAAAATCAGATCTTCCAAGACAATCAAGCTCCATATTAGGTAAAATCTTAACAATATCACCAGAATTATATATACGTCTACCATCATAATCAATAAACCTACCAGCAGTAAGCTCAGGTTTATTAATATAACCAATAGCTACTCCAGCCCCACCAATATAAAGATTACCAGGGACTCCAATTGGAACTTGATTCATATCATTATCAAGAACAAGAATCTTAGTATTTTCAAGAGGTGTACCAATAGTAACTTTGGTATCAGAATCAGTAAGCTCTTTAAGAGTAGAGCCAACAGTTGTTTCAGTAGGACCATACATATTGTATACTCTAGCATTTGAAACCTTTCTAATATTCTTAAATAAATCAAGAGGGAAAGGCTCTCCTGCAAGAGAAATGATTTTCATATTTTTAATATAATCCAAACTATTTGTATCAGACATTAAAAACTTGAATTTTGATGGAGTAGTTTGAATAATTTCAGAACCATTTTCCATGCAAAGTTTATTCAAATTAATAGGATTATTCTGCTCATCATTGTTAGCAAGAACGACTTTCATACCAGTACATAATGGAAGAATACTCTCAAAAACAAATATATCAAAACACATAGTAGTAATAGAAACAACGCATTTATCTTTAAGAGGCATTCTGTCACACATAGCATATATAAAATTAATTACACTAGACTGCTTTAATAGTACGCCTTTAGGCTTGCCAGTTGAACCAGAAGTATATATCATATATCCAACATCTTCAGGTAAACATTCTGTGTCAAAAGATTCATAATCACCATAAGCACTATCATCAACAACAAGAGAACTAACAGGAATCCTATCTTTAAGCTCTTGCTCAGTAAGTACAAGGTCAACACGGCTGTCTTCCAATATATACTTAACTCTGTCATCTGGATAAGTAGGATCAAGAGGTAAATAACCAGCACCAACTTTAAGAATAGCAAGCATAGATATAATAAGCTCTGCATGTCTATTCATCATAATACCAATAACTCTATACTTATTAGTCAAAATCTTATCTTTATAAACAGGCATATTCTTAATAGTATTAGCCAATCGATTAACCTTATCATCCAATTCTTTATATGTATATGAAACTCCATCACACACAAGTGCCACATTATCAGGAGTCTGAAGAACCTGCTTTTCAAACAAATCAATAATTCTAATATCCTTAGGATAATCAGAAGTAGGATAAATATCAGGCACATCAGAAAGCATCTTAATCTTAGCAATCTGCACATCTGCATCATTTAATACACAGTTAACAATATTCTTATATGAATCCAAGAATGCAGCCATAAAATCTCTAGTAAACAAAGATGTAGCATATTCAAGTCTTAAACTATAAACACCATCATTAGGAGTAACCTCAAGTGAAAAATCAAACTTAGAAGTATCATTTCTAGGAATAACATATTCACTATTAAGACCTTTAAGATTAAGCTTAGGAAGCCCAGAGCTTTCATAAGTAAACATTACGTCAAATAAAGGATTTCTACTAACATCTCTAGGAATAGCAAGGTCTTTAACCAAAGCATCAAAAGGATAATCCTGATGAGCAAAAGCATTAAGGCAATTTCCTTTAACTAAACCAAGGAAATTAGAGAAAGTATTACTTGATTGAATATTCTGCTTCAAAGGAAGAGTATTAACAAACATACCAATAACATATTGATATCTTGCACTAGTTCTACCAGCAATAGGAGAGCCAATAGTAATATCATTTTGCATAGTATATTTATATAGAAGAATATAGAAACAAGAAAGCATAAACATATAAGGAGTAACATTATTCTTCTTGCAGAAATCTTCAATCTGAGCCATATTATCCAATCTGCTATAAATATTGCTACCAGCAAAATTACGAGAACTTGAACGTTCAAACTGTGTAGGCATATTTAACAATGAATAGCCATTACTAAATTGAGAATTCCAATAATTTTTATCACTATCACGTAACTGTTGATTTAATGAATAATCAATATAATCAAGTCTATCATCAGCCAACTTAAGGTCAAATTCAGAATTATACAATTCACAAAGTTCTTTAGCAAATACCGATATAGAAACTGCATCACATATAATATGATGAATATCAACTTGTAGTAATGCCTTTCCATCATCAAGTTTATCAAGCTCAAGATGAATAAGAGGAGCTTTATCTAAAGAAAAAGGTTTAACAAAATCATCATTTTTGCCATCAACAATATTTAATTTAAAATCAACATGAGGCAAAAGCTTTTGCACAACATCATTATTCTCATTAACAAAATAAGTACGAAATGCCTCATTTGAATTAATAATAGTGTTTAGCGCATATTCCAATTTCTTAGTATTAGGAACATTATCAAACAAAATACCAAAAGGAGTATTATATACAGTAGAATCACTATCAAGAGAAGATTCATAGAAAATACCTCTTTGAGCATACGATACAGGATAACTATCCATAATATCATGTTTCTTAATCTCAACCAAATCATCTGCTTCATCAGAATAATCTTCAGAACTTACTCTATCAATTTCACTAGCAAGTTCATGTATAGTTGGATATTCAAATATACTATTAACAGAAATTTGAACATGAAGTTTAGTATATATATCAGATACAATTCTGATAGAACATAGAGAATCACCGCCAATATCAAAGAAATTAGCATCAGAACTTATATCATTAAGGTTAAGAACCTTTTTCCAGATTTCCTTAACAGCATCTTCAGTAGGAGAAACAGTATCCTTAAAAGAAGCAGTATTAACAGTAACTTCAGGCAATTTTTTCGTATCAATTTTTCCATTCAAAGTTGTATAAAAACTTTCAACAAAAACAAAATGAGAAGGAACCATATAATTTGGAAGCTCTTTAGATAAATCCTTTCTTATTCTAGCAACTGTAACATCATAATTAGTTTTTATAAAAGCACAAATGCTATCAATATTATTAACTTTTTTAATAACACATACAGCATCGTGAATGTAACTCAAGTTGTATAATTTTTTAGTAATCTCATCAAGCTCAATACGAAGGCCGTGAAACTTAACTTGATTATCACGTCTACCAATATAAACAAGTTCGCCTTTATCATTAAGCATAGCAATATCACCAGTATGATATACGCCATTAAACTTAAGCTTATTAATATATCCAATTCCGACACCATCACCTTGAATAACAAGCTCACCAGGTACATTAATAGGTAGAAGATTACCAATATGATTCATAATGTACATCTTAACATTAAGAAAAGGCTTGCCAATAGTAATGTCAGCTGGATCAGTAATTAACTTATCAGAAGAACAAGCACAACACTCAGAAGGTCCATAACCATTGTGAATCTCAGCAGAAGTATATTTCTTAAGTTTACTAACAACTGAAGACTTCAAAGCTTCACCACCAAGTTGGATAACCTTAAGATACTGCAAGCATTCTGGATTATCCATAAGAAGGGAAATCTTAGATGGAGTCGTTACAAGGAAATCCACTTTATTAGTCTCGATAAGTTTAGAAGTTAGAGAAGGTAATTTCTGCTCATCTTCATCAGCAAGAACAACAGTTTTGCCAGAAAGAATAGCAAGATAATTCTCAACAATAAACATATCGAAAGAAACAGTACTTGTACTAATATACATATTACATCTACTTGTATTAAGTAATCTCTTAAAACTATTAATAAGATTTATAACATTAAGTCTGCTAAGCTCTACACCTTTAGGAAGGCCAGTAGAACCAGATGTATAAAGTACACAGAACCTGCTACTATTAGGCACATTTATAGGATTAAAATGTACATCGTATTTATTAATTTCATTCAAATTAAGAGTTGGCATATTCAAATACAAATTAGTAATTACATAAGAAACATCTGCATTTTGCAACATATATTGAACTCTGTCATCAGGTAAGCTAGGGTCAATAAGCATAAAAGCAGCTCCGATCTTAAGAATACCAAGCATTGCAACATGAATGTCAAAAGAACGATTAAGCATAATACCAACAATTTCATTTTTACCAACGCCATAACTTTTTAAATAATTAGCAAGCTGATTGGATTTCTTTTCAAGCTCAGCATACGACATAGTATGACCTTTAAAAATAACAGCAGTTTTATCCTTATTTTTTCTAACTTGTTTTCTAAATAATTGAATCAAAGATTCAGATTTATTATAATTAAACTTTGTATTGTTATATTTATTAATAAAAGACTTCTCGGTATTAACAACAACAGGTATATCTTTAAGCTGTGGGTCACCAAGGGCAATCTTTATCATATTTAAAATTCTAGCATGAAGGTCACGAATATCTTGCTTACTAAACTTAGAAGTTTGATAATTATAGAAAATACTAGCCTTTCCTGTATTATCCATATCATAGAAATGAGCCTCAATCGAATTAGCAACTTGACTTCCAGTAATCCAACTAGATGAATAAGGCACATCAGCCTCATTTTTATTATCCTTAGCATTTTGATAAGAAAATACAAAATCATATAAATTCTCACTAATATCATGAGAACGTTTAACACTCTCAAGAAGTTCTAGATAAGGATATTTCTGATGTCTGAAAATAGCCATTTGCTTAACAGAAATAGACTTAATATATTCAGAAAAACTTAAACTATAATCAACATCAATCTTAAAAGGTACAGTACTTACAAACATACCAGAAGTTTGCTTCTCAATAGCATTAGTACGATTAAGCACAGGAGTACCAACTAAAGCAGAATTTGTATCATTAATATTAGCAAGATAAAGAGTATAAATTCCCATTAAAAAAGTATAAGGGCTAAAGCCATATTTCTTACAAAAATCAAGAATACGACTATATAAACTTGCATTCAAAACAAAACTTTCTCTGCTTCCAGCAAAGTCATCTGTAGAAGAATGATCATGACTAATATAAGTCAAAGGAAATTCATCTTTAAAATCATTTTCCCAGAACTTTTTATCTTTACTATATTTATTAGAATTTATATATTTAGTTGAGTCAATTACATAACTTGAAAATGAAGGATAATCTTCGATAGATATATCAGCATCTTTGATAAGCAAAGAATAGATATTCATGAGTCTAGAAATAAGCAAGCCCATTGTCCATGCATCACATACAAGATGATGAAAGATACCAATTAGACCGCCTCTTCCATTAGGAAATTTATAAATTTGAAATTTAAATAAATCGGAATCAATAACACTAAAAGGTGTATTAAGTAACCTGTCGCATAAAGCGTCAAGTTCTTTTTGGTCACTAATAGAAACAACATCTACAGAGAAGTGTTTGTAATCAGATATATATTGAAGAGGACCATTATCCCCTTGAATAAAGTGACTTCTAATACTGTCCGTATGCTGTACATACAGATTAGCCGTTTTCTCTAAAATTTCTGAATCAATCTTTTGTTCAATGTTTATATAACCGCCAATGTGATTAACTGAACTATTTGGAAAAAACATCTCAGTATTCCAAATATTTTTTTGCTGGTCGGTTAAAATCAAGTAGTTTTGCATAAAACAAAGGCCTCCCAATGGAAAAATTAAATTGTCAAAATTAATTATTATCAGCATGAAAAAAGCTAATAATAAACATCATATACTATGTATTATACTAAAAAAAAGGTAAAAAATCAACCAAAAAGGCAAAAAAATAGTCGAAAAATGTCATAATTTGTAATATAAAACATCAAAACTGATAAAAAAACAGAAAAATGATAAAATAAATCTGCAATCTTAAGCTTATTTTAAACAAACAAAAATTCTGCTCCAACACAAGGAATGGGACAGATAGGAGAACCACCATCAAATAATGGAGGCCAGATGCCAAATCAAAGCAATAACCAAGGGTCAAATAGAGGAACACAAGCACCGGTTCAAAACAACAACCAAGGAACGAATAATGGAGGTCAAGCACCAAACCAGGATAATAATCAAAACTCAAATAATGGAAGTCAAACCTAAATTATAATATGTTTTATTAAAAAAATCAAGAAAAAAATGAAAATAGTATATACATGGAAAAGTCGTAGTAAAGTTTACGAAAAAAAGTTAAAAAAGTTTAAAAAAATTAACGAAAAAGTATTGACTATATCTGGAAGAAATTATATAATAGCGTCGAAAAATAGTTATGTTCATAACAGAAAGGAGCGCTATAGACATGTCAGAAGACAATGAAGAAATCCAAAACGGAACAGAAGAAGAATACGCTGAATACTGGACAAATAAAGGTGCTTTAAAAGCAATGAATACACCAGAATACCAAAAGATTAGCAAGGAAAAAGAACGAAGATTCAAAATGATAGTAGAAATGACTATTCCATGGCAACGAAAACTTATGGCAGAGATAATCGATGAAATAAAAAGTATGGAAAATGCACGCTCATCTATAGAAATGGACAATACATTAAAACTAATATATAATGAACAAAAATAAATAAATAAACTTAGTAAGATTATAGAAATAGCATAACACTGATTAACAGATGGTATGCTATTTCTACTAATAACAAAAAATAATTAGTTGATAGAGTTGGTCTCGCAGCTGACTCTATTTTTTTGCATAAAAAAATATGTGTACTCGCAGATACACATACTTCATAAACTTGTTCACTGTGATTATAACAAGTTTTTACTATATCCAAATAATAACATATTATTTGGATATAGTAAAATTTACAAAGTATTTATTAATAAAATTGTTTGCTTCTTACTTGAGCTTCTTAATAGTATGCAACTACATAAATAAAAAGCTCACATCTGTACTTTGACGAGTAGATGTGAGTTTTTTTGAATATACTCGGCAAAACCACGTTTGTGGATTTGTCATTTCATATAATTATGATACATGGATAATGTACAAAAGTCAATGAATTATTATACTTCCGCTGTTATCTTTTGTAGATTAGTCAATAATATGTCACAAATTATTAGAACATAATAATTTTAGTAAAAGTTCTATAATAACATTAAGAAGTTGCTGCCTAGGAAGTAAGTTTTCTGCCGTCAAGGGATAATTCTCTTGGTGGCATTTGGGCTCATTTATTAATAATTCCTATATAATAATAAAGTACTATTGATAGAAAATCATAAAATACGTAAAACTACTTTAAAAAAAATAACCAATATGTTAGAATAAAAAAGGAAGAAGTCGAGAAATCGGAAGAAAAAACAATAGGAGAATACCATGGAAGAATTGTTTGATATAGAAAAATTTAATGTAATAAGTGATGAGAAAAATTACTACTTTTTTAGGTCATTAGAACCAGGAGACATAAAAGACCTAGAAGAAGGAAATATAAAAGATGAAAAAGGAAATTATATAAGATTGCGTACAGATCGAGAAAGATGGGAAGAAACACATGATATAAAACCAAGATGGAATTCAGAAAGTACAGTCTCATTAGAAGAAATGTATAATCATATAAAAATGCATTATAGTTTAGAAACAAACTGTATTTCTTTATCAAGCAATGCGAATGTAGCTAGAACATATGGAGAAACATTTAGTGATAAATATGTAATGATAAAAGTTCCAAAAAGAGAAATGGGACGAAGAGTATATAATGCAGGGCAATATATGCTGTCAGAAATAGATAAAAAAGTGCAAGAAAGAATAGCACAAGGTAATATTCCAGAAAAAATATTAGAAGACTTAAAAAAGATTGACGCAGTTACAAAGTCAGAAGAATTAAAGGACATAATAAAATTAAAATATACAGCACCAGAAGGAATAGATATAAGCAAATCTGGAATGAAAAAAGGAATAGTATATAAAGCACCATTAGCTAGAGTAAGTAGTTTCCAAGCATTAGACGACAATCAAACATTAGAAAAGAATAAGATAGTAGCAAAATTAACTATATTAGAGAAAAATGGATTAATGAATACATTAATGCCAAGAAACAAAAGTAATAGTTCTTTAATACAAACAGTTGGAAGTGCATTTGCATCAGGAGAGCAAATATATTATGGAGATATAGAAGGAAGCAGAGTAACAGATATATCAAAAGAATTTTTAGATATGTTTGCATTAATACAACAAGCAGAAAATCAAGATAAACAAGCTGTAGATGAGTTAAAAACAGAATTAGTAAAATATATAACAAGTGGTGCAAAACTAAAAATACCAGAAGGAAGTATATTACGAGATGATGGGACACCAAAAGACGATATATCAATAGAAGAAATGTATAATTTAACAGAAGGAAAAGTAGAATATGGACAAGCAAGTTCTATTGTAAAAAATATGTATTATCTATCAAAAGCACAAGCAAATGCAAGAATATTAGCAGGAATGTTAAGAGAGATAACAGGAAACAATCCCAAATATGAAGAGATTATAGAGTACATTGAAAATAATGGATTTGAAATAGAACCTAAAATAACAACAAGGAAAAGTAATACAGGATATAGAGTAAGTGAATCAGTAAACTTAAATTTAAAGCCAAATGAAATAGGATTAGTAGATTCAATAAAAGGTTTAACAGATGAAGAACAGATGCAAATAATACAAGACAGAGGACTTTCAAATGTAAGAGGTATAATGACATCAAATTTTGCACAATTGCAGACAGCAGAAGCAATGTCAAAAGAAGAATATTTTGCAAGCGCAATAGTAGATGCATACGATTGGGGCAGTCTTAATATTGAAAGATTATCTGTAAAAGAAAGAAATGAATTAATCCAAAAATTGAAACAAAGCAATTGTCTTTTAATTTATGAGAAATTAAAAGAAGCAGGAATAGAAAATGAAGATATACCAGCAGCAGTTATAAATATAGCATCAAAAGGAAGATTAAATGAAATAGTACAATCAAGAAATTATGTAGAACAAATACAAGAATTCATAGAAGAAATAACACAAAATCTTTCAATAGAACAAATAGAAAGATATTTAAAATATTATGATGTAAAAGCAACAGGAATAAGTTTAAGAGAATATCAACAAGATGCAATAGACAAAACAGAAAAACTATATGAAGAAAAAAGATATGCCAGTGTAATATTACCAACAGGAGGAGGAAAAACGTATGTAGCACTAACAGAGATGTTACGATATGGAAAAACGGCAGAAGAAATAGAAAAAGAAGAAAATCAAATAGAACTAGGAGAAATAGCATATAAAAGAAACGATAAAAAAATGCTATATTTAGCTCCATCAAATGAAATATTAGAACAAACTAAAGATAGAATAATAGAAAATATTCACGGTAAAAAAGGAATAACAAGAAAAAGTAAAGATGCAATAATAGCAGAAGTATTTCCGAATTTACAATTTGCAACATACCAAAGTTTAATAACAAAAGCTGGTAAAGAAACATTAAAAACACAATATGATTATATGATATTTGATGAGTTACATAGAACAGGTGCAGAAAAATGGGAAAAATCATTAGATAAGCTAATAGAAAATCAACCAGAAGAAACAAAAGTATTAGGAATAACAGCAACACCAACAAGAGATGCAGATGATAGGAATATGTCTGATGAATTAGCAAGAAAACTAGGATATACAGCTGAAGAAATAAATACTGGAAAGCATGTAGCGACAAAAATAGAATTAAAAGAAGCAATACAATTAGGAATGGTAGTAAACCCAAAGGTGGTTTCATGTGAGTATAATTTATTAACAGATGGAAGTATGGAAAATTTAGCAGAACAAATAAATGAGATAGAAGATGAGAAGGAAAGAAATAAGAAATTAGAACAATATGATAAATTAAGAAAAAATCTTGAAAGGGCAGATGGAATTCCTGAAATATTGCAACAAAATGTAAAAAAAGGTGGAAAATATATAGTATTTATACCGGTTACAGAAAATTTAGATGGTACAGAAATAGAAGATGAAGACGGAAATAAAACAGAAAATAGTAAAACAAGTGTAGAAAAAATAGAAGAATATAAAAGAAAGATTAGTGAATATTTAAAAAATTCAGGAATAGAACCAGAATATTATTCAATGCTTGGAGCTTATAGTGATAAGGAAAATGAGAGGCAATTAGAAGGATTTGAAAGTGAAAACTCAGACAAAACAAAATTTATGGTAGTAATGAACAAAGCAAATGAGGGACTACATATAAAAGGTGTAGATGGAATAATATGGTTTAGAGCATTAGATGAAAATTCAAGAATATTATATTTACAACAGTTAGGAAGAACAATAACATCAATAGATCCAGATAATCCAGTAAAAGATGAAGACAGACCAGTAGTAATAGATTTAGCCAATAATACACAAAGAGTTGATATTGATAAAGAAATGAAAAATACTAATAGAAAAGATGACTTAGAATTATTAACAATAGTAGTAGATTGGGTAAAATCACATGGAGACAATTTACCACAAGTAACAAGCGCTAGTGACCAAGAAAGAAGATATGCAGCAACATTATATAGAATCCAACAAAAATATATAAAATATAGAAATGGAATTGATAATGAAGAGATTACAGAAGAAGAAAAAAATAATATAGAAAATATTATATCAAAAGGTGAAGAAATAGAATTATGGGATAGAGAGCTTGAAGAGATTCAAAAAGAGCAAATTGATAAAATTTTAAATGTTGATAGTTTTGATGTAAAAGGATGTTTACATGATTTTGTTGAATTAGAGAAAGAAGTCGGAGAATTACCAAAAAGAAATACAATAGATGAATTTATAGAAAAACTAGAAAAATTGCAAGAAATAGGAGTAGATGTATCAAAAATTGCCATAGGTAATACAACGATATTAGAATTAGTTGGGAAAACATTAGATGAGCCTGAAGAAATATTAATACAAAGAATAAAAGAAATGGGATTAAAACCAGATGATAATATTGGTAAAAAAATAAGTCAGATAAAAACTTATTATAATAAAAGTCAAAGAGGAGAAGATACAGATGGTGTAACTATAGCAACAGAAGCCCAAGTAGAAAAAATAAAAAGTTTTGGAATAAAAATAGGTAAAGAAATCACAGGTCAATCAATAGGACAAGCCTCATACACAGCAACAACAAGAGAATGTGATGAGGCACAAGCAAACTTAGATAGATTAATTCAAGAAGAGCGAACAAAAGAAGGAGAACGAGAACAAAATGACTAAATATAAAAATGCATATACAGAAGTATATGAAATAATAGAACAATTAAATGAAGAAGAATATAGTAAAATACCTCCACAAGTAATAAAAGCAATAGAAGAAAATGGGAATACCGAATATGAATTTGAATTAGATGAAGACATAGAACTAAAAGATCAAGATCTATTACCAGAAACCAAAGCAATCTTATTTAATCTATTTAGAGATTATTTATCAACACCAGAACAAAAAGAAAAAATAATAAAAATGCAAGCAGAAGAAAGAATAAGGAATGAACAAAAGAAACAAGAACGATATAATTCAGATGTATTTGCCAATAAGCAGAAGAAACAACCTATTAAAGAAGAACACACAGAATTAATTGAATACAAAGAAAATATATTCAAAAGAATTTTAAATAAAATAAGACAATTTTTTCGTATATAAAAAGAGAAAATAAAAAAGATGAAAAAATTAACCTTTTTCATCTTTTTTTGGTGCGATTGAAGGGACTCGAACCCCCAACCTTTTGGTTCGTAGCCAAATGCTCAATCCAATTAAGCTACAATCGCATATCCATAATCTATTATACTAGCAAAATAATAAAAATTCAACCCCTATTTAACAACAATTCCTAATAATTTAGAAATATCTACTGCTTGCTCCATATTAAATACAGCTCCAGAAAGCAAATTTTTATCAACAACAAACCCATCAATGCACGAATCAGAAAAATCAATTCCACGCAAATTAGAGCCGAAAAGATTTGATTCAGTAAGATTACATTCAGAAAAACTAAGTTTATTAAACTTTACAGAAGTAAAATTAGAATCATCTAATTTGCAATTAATAAAATCAGTATTGCGAATCAAAGATAAATTAAAATTAGCATAACTACCAATACAATCTCTGAAAGTAACGCCAAGAAAAGAACAGGCAATAAAATTAATACCAATAAATTGACAATCAATAAAAGTGCAATCAACAAAACTAGCATTTTCAAAATTGCAATTAGATAAAACACAATTCTCAAACTTAGACTTAGAAAAACTGCAACCAGAAAAATTGCTCTCAGACAAATTACAGCCTTTAAATAAACAACTCTTAAACTCTATAATATTATTAGAACAATCAATTAAGTCACTAACATTTGCAAAATCCTTACCAACAACATCATCGTTACTGCTTAAACATTGGCTAATAAAATCAAAATTATTCATAGTAGAAAAACCTTTCTAAAAATATATACAAATTATAACATAATCAATCAACAAAATCATCAAAATATTGAATTATATCACAATAATATGATATACTAACACTACAATATAATAAAATAGCAAAAGTAAACATAAGAACAAAGGAGATATAATTTATGAAAAAAAATAAAAAAGTAATTATAATTTTATCAATATTAATAATCATTATAATTCTAATTATTGCAGGGATGATCTTCTTTAGAAGTAAAACAAACAATACAAGCGAAAATACAACAATAGTAGAAAAATATGATGTAATCTATGAAGGTGGATTAAAAGTAAACACGAGCGAAGAAGTTGCTAAATCAAAGAAATTCAATACATTAGACATAAGCAATGCACGTTTATCATGCAGAAATGGACTAAGCACATTAATTGCAGACATAACAAATAATACAAATGAAGCCACAGAAGAACAAACTGCTAATATTGAGATACTAGATGAAAACAATAATGTAATAGAGACAATTGTAGCAGAGATCTTACCATTAAAACCAGGAAAAACAACACAACTTAATGTAAATATAACAACAGACATAGCAGGAGCCTATGATTTTAGAATAACAAAAAAATAAAAAAGGGAGCAAATACATGAAAAAAGAACAAGAAATAATTGACAAAAATCAAGCAATAGAAACAATAAAGCCAATATTTGAGAAATATAACAGCTTTTCAAAAGACCATGGAATACTAAAAAGCGAATTATCAGAAGAAATAAATGAAGAAAATAAAAAGCAATTTCAAGAACTTTTAAACCATGGAATCATAAAAAAAGCAAAAGGAAAATTTTATTATGATCAGTTAGTGGAAGGAACTCCATGGAATAAGAAAAAAAGCAATAAAAAGATAAAAATAATATTAACAGCAATTATAAGTTTAATAATCATAATTGCAATAGCAGTAGCAATAATATTTGCAAAAAAATCTAATAAGGAAGTAACTGATGGAACACTAAAATTCAAAATCAATACATCATGGACACAATATACTAACATGTATAATGGTGGATGGAACTACTATAAATACATAAATACAAAACCGGTAGAAGACAGTAATACAATAGAAAGCAACGATTATAGCCATGAACCAGCATATATATCAATAGCGTATCAGAAACTTGAAAGTGGAGACAAAAAAAGCATTGAAGAAAGAAAACAAGACGTAACAGACTCGATAGACAAATTACAAGATAAGCCAAACGAAAGCAGTGTAGAAACAGACAAAACAGCCAAAGAATATGATGTAATAAAGATAAAAATAAAATACAACGAAGATCCTCAAACCGTAGAATATCTATATTATATATACACATCTGATTATGTAATAAGTATAGATGCATACTCATATACATTCCAAGACGAAGAAACTTTACAAAAAAATATAGAGAATATAACGAACTCTATTGAAGTAAATGCAGAAAATAAATAAAAGTCATTAAAAAGTCACTTATACAATATATAATATAAAGAATAAAAAGCTCGGAGGAATAAAAGTGGATAATAAAGAAAAAGAGCAGACAATAGAAAATAAAGAGCAAACCAAGAAATCGAACCCAAAGTTATTAATATTTAATACAATATTTATAATAGCAGTACTCGTAGGCGTATTCATATATATGATGAATGAAGATGGAGCCGAACATAT
>ERZ773147.1240-NODE-1240-length-27149-cov-50.288846_pt1 | contig 27149 bp, 23 predicted proteins | sample MGYA00580851_ERZ773147 | MGnify/ENA primary metagenome ERZ773147 (study PRJEB29015, sample SAMEA2737818) | human gut metagenome | biome: human gut; feature: human-associated habitat; material: faeces | place: China | collected 2012 ... | reverse complement strand
ATTCCATTCTTTACCTAAAAATTATTCATCCCCCAAATTTCCGTGAAGAGCCAAAAAATTAAAATTGGGGCTTGTTCTTGTGTAGCAGGTCTTCTCCTTCGGAGCAAGGTTAACACCCTTAAACCTCACTTCGTTCGTTGAAAACCACAAAACCAGACTAAAGTCTGTCCGAAATGCAACTCATCCGTCGGCTCCGCCGCCACCTTCTCCTCCCGGAGTAAGGTTAAGACCGGCCTACGGCCCTTCTCCCCTTCCAGAGCAGGATCGACTCCCTGCATCCGGTTTTTCGCGCATTAAAAAATCCCCCGCGGGGCGAGGGATTTCTTAATGGATCTATTTCTCTCTGGGAGGATTCACCAGATCATTCACCAGGCGATTATTCTTCGTTGGTGAGGTCGCCGTCTTCGATGCGTCTGACTCCTACGAGGGGGAGGGAGACGAGGGCGGCTACTGCGTTGCCTGCGTCGATGAGCTGCTGTTCGGTAGCGTCGAGTTTCAGGTTGTTCAGGTTGATGTTCTTGATGGCGATGTTGCCGCCGGATGTGGTGCCGTTGTTGAGGCGAACCTGAAGTTTTACGTCAGAGACTGTTTTCTTGACTGCCATAGTTGTGTTTCCTTTCTGCCGTTATCGGCCAAAAAATTATTCGAGGACTTCGGTCTGTGTGGTGACGATGGAGGCTTTGTTCAGGGCGGTGATTTCTGCGCCGCTGCTGGTGATCAGGATCGGGATCAGTTTTTCAGCTGCTGCCTGTACGTCGGAGAGGGCGATTTCCTCTTTCGGGTTGTCGATGGAGATGGTCATCTTGGATGTGCCATTGGTGTCGAATACCATTACGAGTTCTTTCATGTCTATTCTTCCTTTCCTGAAGGGATGCTTCGGATTTTTCAACCTGCCGGCCGGGTTGTTCCTTTCTTCTTGCCCTTCTGTTTATATAATCGGAATTTGGATAAGAAAAGTCCGGGATTATTTTAAAATTTCTTTAAGTTCTTCTTTATGCTGGCGGAGGATGTCTACAAGGCGGGCTTTGGCGCTGTAGTAGCCGGAGCGTTTCTTGTGGATCTTTTTCATCTGGACGTTGTTGGGGTCGCCTGCCAGGATGGAGTCCAGGAGTGTCCTCTCGACGGGTCCCAGGGGCAGGTCTTTAACAAAGAGGAGAAGGTCCTTCATATCCGGGGCCTCTTCTTTTTCGTCTGCGGGGTCGAAGCCTTCGGGCCAGGCGGTGTCCTTGCCGCGGCGGCGGTTGTCCTGGTCGATGTAGTCGACCTTGGCGTAGTGGAGGCGGATTTTCATGAAGTAGGCGTAGTAGATTTTCTTCTTTTCGTCGTACGCTTTGCTGATTTCAAGAAATGCGAGGCGCAGTTCCTGCCTGAGGTCTTCGCGGTCCTCCTCTCTCGCACTGGCCGCTTCGCGGCAGATGAGGGGATCATACTTCCTGAGCAGCTTCTCGGCTGCGTCCCTGTCCCCTTCCTTCCAGAGTCTGACAAGTCTCCTGTCTTCTTCAAAACTTTCTTCGTTATACGTGATTCCTTTCTTCATCGCTTGTAATCTTTCCGAGCGCTCTTTTTTATTTCCGGATGGTTTCAGGATACAAGAACGATGGTGCGAACACAAGTTTGCTACCGGCTCCTGTAGAGCCATCTATGAGGCTTACAGATTCTGTAAGAGCGAAATTTGAGCTTAGAGAATCTGTAAGAGCAAAAATAGGGATTAGAGAGAGGTGGGAAGAGGAAAATTTTTTGGGGGAAGTGATGATAAAAACCGCACAGCCGGCCCATGTCCTAGGAACTACATCTCATCCGAGAAATTTTTAAAAAGCAAAAATTTCTTACCTTCTCCTGCCGGAGCAAGGTCAACACCCTTAAACCAGCCTTCGGCTGAAGAAAAACCGCACAACCTCGCGTTGCTTGGGAATCTACTCTCTTTCCCGCACTAAAAAACAGCTGCTTTTTCCACAGCTGTTTCTTATTTCATGTGTTCTTCTGATTTTCATCAGTTATTCTTTTTAGAACCAGATGTCTCCATCGAAGTATTGGTTTCCGATGGGGAGTTTGTCGGTGTATTGCCAGAGGCGGACGCCTGGGAAGCCTGGTTCATTTCCCCAGCGGGCGCACCAGAGGGGTGTGCCGAGGGGCAGGTCTCTTGTTTCGATGAGGTCTTCGAGCCAGGAGAGGGATGCGTAGACGCCGGCGGGGTAGCCGAGGTCTTCCATCTGTTCTACGTAGGCAGTGCACATGTCGGTCAACAGGAATGGATCGAGGGCATCATGTTTGGTTTTCCATTCGTCTGCGTCTTCCATGTCGAACCAGCAGCCCATGGCGAGGCGTTCGGGCGGAAGGCCGCAGTCCTCTAAGATGTCTACGGTGAAGCGGGCTTCGTCTTTGGCGTCCTCGGGGCAGAGGGCGTAGCTGTAATAGTAGGTGCCGACTAAGAGGCCGGCGTCGAGGGCGCCGTTCACGTGTTTGTAGAAGAGTTCGTCCAGGTGCCTGTGGCCATAGCCCAGGCGGATGATGGCGAATTCCATCCCTGCTCCTCTCACCTCCTTCCAGTCGACTCCGTCGTTGAAGCAAGATACGTCAATTCCTTTTCTCATGATTCTTTCCTCCTGAATAATTCCAATAATCCTGCCATGGATTTCACGCCTGCCTCGGAGAGGTTCTCCGTCACGGACAGGGCTTCGGCCGATGACAAATAGCTGACTGCGATGGCCGAGAGGCCCGAGGGGCTTCCGGCTGATGACAGAAGATAATCCCCGAGGCCCGCAGCAATCACGCAAATGTTGTAAAGAAAGAGCTTCGAAAGCCCGGCTTCCTTCATCACCTTACTGGATATCAAACCCTTACGCCGCGCCTCCGGAATCGAGAGAAGCGAGAGCAGCAAGGGAGGAATCTCCCCCGACTTTTCCTTCAGCATCCCCGCGCTGATCGCCAGCCACCTCGAAAGGCAGTCCATAGCCACCAGGAGCGAAAACGCCAGGAACATCAGCGCATGCTGCTCCAAAGACAATAAGCAGACCCCGGCCGCCGCTTTCAAAGGAAACAAATCCATCAACCGCCGCGCCGCTTCTTCAATATCACGCCACATCATCCCACCTCCTTTCCTTTTCCTTATATATAGATATGGCCTTCAATAAGAAAATCGGAAAAAGAGGAGAAAAAGTCCGGGGAGGGTTTAAAACCTTGTGCGATGATGCTTCGCCTTTTAGAAACAACTACACCTCTTTCGTCGCCTAACGGCGCCACTTCCCCCGTGGGGGCAGCTCTGCGATGAAGAAATAAAAGAGCTCAGTTCTTATTTGTCTTAAACTTATATACCTGCGGCTGTTGGTAATTAACCCTATCCTTTTACTTATTACTGCACCTTTAGAAACCATAAAACCAGCCTCCGGCTGTCGGTAATTAACCCTATCCACCGCGAAGCGGTCCCCCTTCCCCGTCTGGGAAGGCGAGGTTAGCGGCTCTCGGGAAAGGAGAAACAGTGTTTTTCATCACGACTGGTAGCTGCAAAGCTTCGGTGAAATTGATAGTATTGCTAAAAGTAGAACAAATGTTTATAATTGCTAAAGAGGTCATCAAGACCCGAGGCGGCAGATGCGGCCGCCTGACGGCGCGGGGAAGGCTGCCATTCCCTGCTGGCTCCTGTTTCCCGGAGCCTTGCCGGATTTTCGGAACGAAGTGAGTCTAATACAGGAGTAGCAAGTGGAACCATCAAGGATCATTGCGCTTGTCCCCTGCGTCACCGGCCCTGCTTCCTCGTGCCTGGTGATTTATGAGGACTGGTGGGAGAGTATGTCGTACTGCACGGTAGAAAAATATATGCAGACGATGGCGTCATTCATGGGGAATGACAATCAGGCATGCAGGAAGCTTTTCAAAGGAAAGAGAGGGACGGGTCTTCTTTTTAACGACGGATCTATATTTGTACAGGTCAAACTTTCGGACAAAGCGCCATCACTGGGATACGTGCGCCTGTCCGCCATCCGGAGCCTTTACACCGATGGCGAGGGAAAATGCATCATAGGCCTTTCGGGAGGCCGAGAGCTTCTGACCCACTGGTCCCTCCCCACCGTAGAACGCCACATCCGCCTGGTGAGAGACGTCCTCTCCCCGAAAGCAGGAAGAAAAGAACTCGATTGGAAAGCCCCGGAGAAGAATCCCATAAGGATACCGGCCGCCATTGAGTGAGGGAACGGAAAAGACAAGACTCAGTACATCGCAGTTAATAATATCGGTTCGCAACGATGCGTAAGGTTTTGACCTGCCCCAGCGGGGAAGAATGCCTTTGACCTTGCTCCGTCAGGAGAAGGGGGACCACTTTTGTGGTGGATAAAATGTAGTTTCACGCGGTTTTACCGCGGTTTTCCGGTGTCGTCAGCGTAGCCTGACAACGAAAAAAGGACCCTCGATGGGTGACCTTGCTCCGACAGGAGAAGGGGGACCGCTTGCGGTGGATGAGATGTAGTTCCACGCGGTTTTACCGCGGTTTTCCGGTGTCGTCAGCGTAGCCTGACAACGAAAAAAGGACCCTCGATGGGTCCTTTTTTCGTAACTACTATTATTTCCCCAGTATCGGTTTCTTTTCTGCGATGCCGATTTTTCTTGGGTATGTCTTGGGGCATGGGGCTGTTTTCCTGATGTAGAGGATACAGCGTTTTTCCCCTGTAGGAAGTTCGAGGTTTTTGACTTCTTCTACTTCTGCGTTGAGTTCGCGGAGGATTTTGCCGGATTCCTTGAGTTCATCTAAGGCGCCCGGGCCTTTCATGGCTGCGAAGACGCCGCCGACTTTGACGAATGGGAGGGCCCATTCGGAGATAACGGGGAGCATTTTCACGGCTCTGGCTGTGACGATGTCGAAGGATTCTCTGGTTTTTCTTCTTCTTCCGCCTTCTTCGGCGCGGATGTGAAGGCACTTGACGTTTTTGATGCCTAGTTTCTGGCATGCGTTTTCGACGAAGGTGAGTTTTTTCTGGATGGAATCTGCCAGGACTGCCTGGATGTCAGGCCGGAGGATGGCAAGGGGTACGCCGGGGAAGCCGGCGCCTGTGCCAAGATCCAGGAGTTTTGCGTTTTCTGGAAAATACTTTTCGTCGTAGACGGTCAGTGAATCGTAGACGTTCTTGATCAGACTCTCCTCAGGGTCTTTGATGCCCGTCAAATTGATCTTTCCGCTCATTTCCATGACGAGGTCATTGTAAGCGAAGAGTTTCTGCGCGGCGTCCTCTCGCCCCGCAAGTACGGGCAGCTGCATCATTTCTGCGATTGTCATATGTTTCCCCTTTCAAACCGGAGCCTTGCGGCTCATTTCCCTTATAATTATTTTTCGGCTTTTCTTCTCTTAATATAAACCATCAGGACGGACATGTCAGCTGGTGATACGCCGGAGATGCGGGAGGCCTGTCCGAGTGAGAGCGGACGGACTTCGTCGAGTTTCTGGCGTGCTTCGATGGAGATGCCATCCATGTGGAGATAGTCGATGTCAGCGGCCATTTTCTCGCTTTCCATCTTGGCTGCTTTCCTGACGGCTGCTTCCTGGCGTGCGATGTAGCCTTCGTATTTGACGGTGATTTCCATTTCCTCTATGGCTTCAGGGTCAAATTCGGGGCATCCCAGGATTTCAATCATTTTTCTGTATGTCATTTCCGGGCGTTTCAGGATCTGGTCGGCGCCGATGCCTGTGGTGAGCGGGGCTGTGCCTGCTTTTTCGAGAGCTTCATTGATTTCCGGCTTCGGTGTGAAGCGCGCGGTGCGGATGTATTCCATGGCATCCTCGAAGTTTTTCTTTCTTCTGAGGAAATGTTCGTATCTTGCGTCGTCGACGAGGCCGATCTGTCTGCCTTTTTCGGTGAGGCGCAGGTCTGCATTGTCCTGACGGAGGATGAGGCGGTATTCGCTGCGGCTTGTCATCATGCGGTACGGTTCGTTGGTGCCTTTGGTGACGAGGTCGTCAATGAGTGCGCCTGTGTAGGCTTCGTGGCGGCCGAGAATGAAGGGATCTTTCCCCTGGATCTTGAGGGCTGCGTTGATGCCTGCCATGAGGCCCTGTGCCGCGGCTTCTTCGTATCCGCTGGTGCCGTTGGCCTGGCCGGCGGAGTAGAGGCCCGGGAGTTTCTTGAGTTCGAGGGTCGGATAGAGCTGGAGCGGGTCCAGGAGGTCATACTCGATGGCGTAGGCCGGACGCATGACTTTGACGTCTTCGAGGCCCGGGATGGTGCGCAGGAAGGCGTACTGGACGTCGATCGGCATGGATGTGGACATGCCCTGGACGTACATTTCGTTCGTATCAAGGCCTTCCGGCTCGATGAAGAGCTGGTGGCGTTTCTTGTCGGCAAAGCGTACTACTTTGTCTTCGATGGACGGGCAGTAGCGGGCGCCGACGCCATGGATGAGGCCTGCGTACTTGGGTGCGCGCATGAGGTTGTCGCGGATGATCTGGTGGGTCTCTTCATTTGTATAGGTGAGCCAGCAGTTTCTCTGGTTCCTGTCTTCTCTTTCGTTCATGAAGGAGAAGGCATGGTTCTGCGGGTCGCCTTCTTCGAGCTGCATGTGGTCGAGGTGAAGGCTTCTGATGTCGACGCGGCTCGGTGTGCCTGTCTTGAAGCGGAGGATCTTGATGCCTCTCTTCTTCAGGTTTTCGGAGAGTCCGACGGAGGGTCTCATGCCGTTCGGGCCGCCGGAGTACATGGTCTCGCCGATGATGATTTCGCTGTCGAGGTAGGTGCCTGTGCAGAGGATGACTGCCTTGGCGCGGTATTCTTCATGGAGTTCGGTCGTGATGCCGACGCATTTGCTGTCTTCGACGATGATGTCCATGACCTGGATCTGTTTGAGGTCAAGATTATCTGTGTTTTCAACGACTTTCTTCATATAGCGGTGGTATTCGCTCTTGTCGGACTGGGCGCGCAGGGCATAGACAGCCGGGCCTTTTCCAAGGTTGAGCATGCGCATCTGGATGGCGGTAGCATCGGCAGCGATGCCCATTTCTCCTCCCAGTGCGTCGATTTCCTTGACAAGATGGCTCTTGCCCGGTCCGCCGATGGCAGGGTTGCAGGGCATCATGGCCACGTTCTCGAGTGAAATCGTGGTAAGGAGCGTCTTCATGCCCATCCGGGCAGCAGCAAGCGCCGCCTCGCATCCGGCATGGCCGGCGCCGACCACGATCACGTCATACGTATCTATCAGATACATGGGTATCCTTCTTTCTGATTCAAAAAAAGCAAAGCAGAGTGTTTCGTAAGAAGAAATTCTGCTCTATTCACAATACCATATTATATAAGAAAAATAGCTCTATTTCAAAGTATAGGGCAGAAAAATAAAAAGAGGATGCAAAGGGACATCCTCTGGATGGAAGATTGAAAGGGATGGGAAAAGATTGGAAGGATTGGAAAACCATACAACCAAGGCTGACGCCTTGAGGAACTGCTGTATCCGACGCCTCCGGCGCCACCTTCTCCTTCGGAGCAAGGTTAACACCCTTAAACCTCGCTTCGCTCGAAAAAAACGCAATGAACACCTTTCGGTTGGTATGTTTTCCGCTTGCGTCAGCAAAGTTTGCTTGTTTCCCCCCTCGCGCTCCGCCGCGGTTTTGAAGGTGTAATAAGAAAGAGCTTTTAGATATTAAATCGTACCATGGCTTTTTTCTGCGCTGCGGCAGCAGTGCAGGACTCTGGAATGACGAGGGCAGCGAGTTCTGTTCTTCCGTTCGTACCTTGGCACTTTGGTTTTTGTTCTTTTATTTCCCTACGCAGAAGCGTTCGAAGATGCCGTTGATGAGTTCGTCGTCTACGGTGTCGCCTGTAATGGCGCCCATCTGGGTCCAGGCTTCGGTGAGGTCGACTACGATGCAGTCGGCGGGCATGCCGTTTCTGACGGATTCTAAGGCTCTTTCTACGCTTGCCAGGGATTTCTTGACGAGGTCTACGTGGCGCAGGTTGGTAAGGAAGAGTTCTCTTCCTGCGTCTGCGTCCTGGTGACCGGTGATTTTTCTGAGTTCTTCTTTGAGGTCGTCCATACCGCTTCCGTATTGGGCGGAGAGGCGGATGCAGGGGATGTTTCCGGAAAGTTCTCTGACGTCTTCGATTTCTGTTTCCTGCGGAAGGTCGTATTTGTTGAGGATGACGATGGCGTTTCTTCCTTTGAGTGAGGAAAGGAGGTTCCTGTCATCCGGGGTGAGCGGCTGGGATCCGTCGATGACGGCGAGGATGAGGTCGGCTTTTTCCATGGAGGCTCTGGCTCTTTCTATGCCGATCTGTTCGACGCGGTTGTCTGTCTCGCGAAGGCCGGCTGTATCCATGAGGACTAAGGGGACGCCGCCGATTTTGATGGATTCTTCGATGGTGTCTCTTGTGGTGCCGGGGATGTCGGTGACGATGGCGCGGTCTTCCTGGAGAAGGGCGTTCAGAAGGCTGGATTTCCCTGCGTTCGGGCGTCCTACGATGGCTGTCCTAAGGCCGTCTTTGATAATGCGTCCTTCTTCGGATCTCTGGAGGAGATCAGCGAGGGATTTCTGGATGGTGACGAGGCCTTCTTCCATCTGTTCGTTGGTGAGGTCTTCGAGGTCTTCTTCCGGGTAGTCGATGGTGACTTCGAGTTTCGTGATGAGGTCGGTGAGTTCGTCGCGGCAGGTGTGGACGAAGCTGGAGAGTTTCCCGGAGAGGTGGCTTTCTGCCTGGGAAAGCGCAGCGGCACCTTTGGCTTCGATGACGTCCATGACGGCTTCGGCCTGTGTGAGGTCGAGGCGGCCGTTCAGGAAGGCGCGTTTCGTGAATTCGCCTCTGGCTGCCGGGACGGCGCCGTTTTCAAGGACGAGCGCGAGTGTCTGACGGAGGGCTTCCATGGATCCGTGGATCTGGATTTCGACGACGTCTTCTCCTGTGTAGGAGTGCGGCGCTTTCATGAATACGGCAAGGCCTTCGTCGACGATGGTTTTGTCTCCTCTGACGACGTGGCCGAAGCGCATGAGGTATGGCGTGGATTCGGCGAATTTCCCGCCCCTGGCCTGAAATATTTTATCGGCGATGCAGCAGGCGTCGATGCCGCTGATGCGGATGATGCCGATGCCGCCTTCGCCCGGGCTTGTCGCAATCGCTGCGATGGTTGTTTCTTCGTACATGTAAAACTCCTGTCTTTACGCGGATTTTCCGTACAATGTGTCTGTAATATTGAAAAAATTATATATTATCTTATTGTAACAGATACAGTGGAAATTTCCATAGGTGTTTTATGGAATTGATGGTAATTCTCATGTTTATTTTCAAATCTTTCTATATTTGTTATAATAATAATGTGCACTCAAGTTTGTAAAGATTTTTTCAAGACTTATTTTTATAACAATCGTACTCTATCGCTTTTTTGGATAAGGAGACTTTCATGGATAAACCATTCACGATTCTGCCCGACGCGCCTGCCATGCCGGGTGCGAAAGCCTCGCCTTTCTATGTGCAGAAGGAGAAGAAGGGCGAGCAGAAATCATACAGAACGATTACTCACTGGCACGACGAGCTGGAATGTCTGACGATCCTGGACGGGACGCTGGATTTCCAGCTGAACGAATCCGTTATTTCCCTGCAGAAGGGTTCGACGCTGATTGTCCTTCCGGGAGCGATCCACAGGAACCTGCCGAAGCCGGAGGATACAGTATTCATGCGCATCCTGGCCAATCCTGCGCTTTTGACGGCAAATGAGGAAATCCGGGAGAAGCTGGTCCGCCCGCTCCTCCAGAATGCGAGCCGGGAGTATTTCTACATCCCTGCGGGCTCGGATGATGCACCCAAGGTGCAGCGCCTTTTGAGGGAACTGCAGGCTTCCAAGGACAGCAAGGAGCCGGCAGCGCCTTTCCGCACGGTGGCTCTCATCCACATGCTTCTTTACTACCTCTACCGTTCATTCCCTCCGATGCTGAATGCGCTCCCGCAGCCTTCCTTCTCGGACCGTGCTGTCCAGAAGGACATGGTCCATTTCATTTACGAGCATTACCAGGAAAAGATCACGCTGGCGGACATTTCCGCGGCCGGCAAGGTGTCCCGCAGCAAGTGCTGCTCGCTTTTCAAGATTTACATGGGAAGCTCGCCGATCGACTTCGTGAACGACTACCGTCTCGAGGTCAGCCGCTCGCTTCTGCAGTACACGGACACCTCCGTGGCAGACATCGCCTTCAACTGCGGCTTCACGAGTCAGAGCTATTTCACCAAGCTCTTCAGCCGGACGTTCCACATGACTCCTACGGAATTTAGGAATAGTACAAAGAAAATCTCTATATAAGACTATTTTTAGCAATATCGTCGCGAAATCCCTTTTTTTCTTCGGGTTTCGCGATTTTTTATTGAAAATTTATTTGCGAATAATTTGCTATATCGAAAAGTGATGATATAATATAAATAGATATAGATAAACACGAATGTGTTACCCCTACTATAACTCCATCTTTCAGGGAAAGGATCTGTTGCGTACGTATAGGAAGTGACAAATCCTTTTCTTATACGGAAATGTTCCTTTCTCTCCAAAGAGAAGCTAAATCGGAGGTTAACCTATGAATCCACTCTTATTCTTCTTTCAATCTGCGTCGGCGGGCGGAGTGCTCCTCTTCCTGGCCGCAATCCTGGGCCTTGTGATGGCGAATACCGGTCTTGCTCCTTACTACGAGCATTTCCTTCATGCTGAGCTGGGTCCTCTTCCTGTGCACTTATGGATCAATGATGTGCTGATGGCCATCTTCTTCCTGCAGGTGGGACTGGAAGTGAAACGGGAAATGATCCATGGCGAGCTGAACACGAATGCCAAGCGCTTCCTGCCGGGCATCGGGGCTTTCTTCGGGCTCATCTGTCCGGCCATCGTCTACACGATCGTGAATTTCTCTTATCCTGAGTATCTCTCCGGCTGGGCCATCCCGACGGCGACCGACATCGCGTTTGCGATAGGCATCGTCTCCGTCCTGGGCTCCCGGGTTCCCATATCCATGAAAGTCTTTCTGACGACTCTGGCCGTCATGGATGATCTCATGGCCATCGTCATCATTGCTCTCTTCTACACGCAGGAACTTGCGTGGATGTACCTTCTTGGCGCAGCGGCGGTCACGGCTCTCCTTTTCTACATCAACAGAATCGGTTACATCCGTCCGATCCCCTACCTCATGCTTGGCATCGTCCTCTGGTACTGCGTCTTCCGCTCGGGACTTCATGCGACACTGGCAGGCGTCATCCTCGCCTCCGCCATTCCCTTCCGCGGCATGCGGGAAGGGCGCACAGTCTCCCCGGTACAGGAATGGGAGCATGCCCTCACGAACTGGGTCACTTTCCTCATCGTGCCCCTCTTCGGATTTGCGAATACCGGTGTTTATCTCGGTCATTTCCAGATCTCGGATCTGTTCCAGCCCGTGGTCCTTGGCATCGCCATCGGACTATTCCTGGGCAAGCAGGTCGGAGTCTTTGGGACAATGTATATCCTAGTCAAAACAAAACTGGTTCCCATGCCGGCAGCTGCGACCTGGACACATGTCTACGGCATAGCACTCTGCTGCGGCATCGGCTTCACGATGAGTCTTTTCGTCGACCTTCTCGCATTTCCTCCAGGCGACGCCCGCGAACTTGCGAAAGTCGGCATATTCCTCGGATCACTTCTATCCGGCATCGCCGGGTACCTGGTTCTCCGCTTCGCGGCCACGCCTCACCCACAAAATTTGGAGGCAAGTCCGATAACCAACGTGAATTAAGCCGGCCATTCCCCTGCATAGAACCGGATGCGGCACCCGCCGGGGGGAAAGGGAACCATCATGGTAGAAGCCACCTTCACCAAGAGCATGCGCGCGCTGCTTTCGCGCACCAAGGGATCCACACTCCTTTCTTACGAATGTGCGAAAGACGAGCGATTTTCCCGTACCTACGGAAACTGCCGGATCCATCTCAATGACGGAATCATAGAAGTCGCCAATGAACCGAAACAGCTCCCCTTCTTCGGAGCCATGGAAAGCATGACCTGCTTCACCTGCCACCCGATCAGAAACGAGGGGCAGCTGAAGAGAGACGAATTCTACCTCCCCTACGGCACATTCCCCGTAGGCGGCAAGATCAATTCAGTAGAAATCGTCACCGACTACGTCAACGTCAACCACGGAGCCTACCAAGTCTCCTTCGACATGGCCCTCCTCTTCCACATGGACAAGAAGACCCTCATGCTCGCCCGGGACACCTGGTTCTCCCAGCTCCTCACCGTCACCGACGAACGCTCCATCAACACCATCTTCCCGATCGAAGAAGTCATCAACTCCTGGTCCAACTATGGAGAATATGCGGTGGATGTGAAGAGAATGACGACGAAATTGTAATGGTATGAATATGAATAGAAGAATAGGAATCAAAAAATGACCCGTCGAGGGTCTTTTTTTGATGGTGAGCTCTGCTCACAAAACCGGAAAACCGGACTTCGTCCGTGGAACCTTTTATAAAAACCAATGAATACTGCACTCTTTCCCGGCAACAGTTGAAGTCCGGTACTCCTTCCCCGCTGGGGTAGGTCAAAACCTTCCGCAACGGCGAGAACGGCTATTATCAATAGTGATTTAAATACGTTCACCGTAAATGATAATCGTATGATGCTCGTTCGATACTATCCATCAGAATCGAGAAAACCTGCCTCGGAGAGGAAGGAGGCCCGGCTAATCTTTTAGCTGTTGCCGGGGGAAAGAGTGTAGTATCCCTTAATTTCTTTCATATAAAAAGGTTCTGCGAGTGGAACGAGGTTGGCTTGTTTTCCTCGAACGAAGTTTGGTTGTTGGTGTTCCCATTTGCACCTTGGGGCGGTTGTAAAGGTGTAATAAGAAAGAGCCTTCTTTCCCATCTTTTCTAAACAGAAGGCGTACCTTGGCATTTTAGCGGCAATGGTGGGAGCGAGAGAAATGATGATAAAACCATACAGCCGGCCCATGGCCTAGGAAATGCAACTCATCCGCCCCGTACACAAACTTTCGAGTCATTTTTGCTCCTACCATCATTGCCAACTGGTATACGGCGCACCTTCTCTTCCAGAGCAAGGTTAAGACCGGCCTACGGCCCTTCCCCTGGAAAGGCGAGTGTTAGCGGCGTCAGCGCAGTCTGACAACGAAAAAAGGACCTTCGATAGGTCCTTTTTTCGTACCATTTATTTTTTCTATCCTCAAATCCTCACGAGAAAGTGTCCTGTGAGCATTTTTAATGCGAGCTTGACTGTCTTTTGGAATCTTTTTTCTGCCTCTTCGTAGACGTCGTGCGGGGCGACTGTCTCGCTGTCGGTTCTTTTGGCGACTACGCCGCAGACGGAGCCTGCGTGAAGGCCCATGACGTCGCAGAGTGTGAATAGGGTGGCGTTTTCCATTTCGAAGTTGGTGCAGCCGAGGTGCTGGTATTCTTCGAGGCTTCCCTGGTAGGCGCGGCGGACGTAGCCGGCGTAGCTGTCGTAGCGTTCCTGGCCGGGCCAGAAGCTGTCGGTGGAGACGGATATGCCTGTTTTGAAGGGGATCTTCAGGGTCCTTGCGGCTTCTTCTAAGGCAAGTGTGACACGCATGTCGGCAGCGGCGGGGTATTCGATGGGGGCGTAGGCTTTGGAGGCGCCATCCATTCTGACTGCTGCTTTGTTGATGACGATGTCGCCGAGGTTCAGGTCTTCCTGCATGGAGCCTGTGGTGCCTACGCGGATGAATGTTTTGACGCCGAGTCGGGCGAGTTCTTCTACGGCGAAGGTAACGCAGGGGCCGCCCATGCCGGTGGACATGACGAGGATAGGCTGTCCATTCACTTCGGCGGTCCAGGTGGTGAAGTCTCTGTGGCTGGCGACAAAGGCGGCGTTCGGATCAAGGGCTTTGGCAAGGCCTTCGACGCGTCCCGGGTCGCCGGGAACGAGGGCGTATTTGGCGCCTTTTATCATTTCTTTGGTCAGGCCGGTGTGGTACATGACTTCGCCATCTTTGGCATAATTCGGCATAATGATTCCTTCTTTCATGGAAACAAATTGTCTTTTGAGATGAAAAAGGGGATGCAGTAACGAGTGATCGTCGTACATCCTCTTTAATTGGAACGAAAGTGTAAAGCGTACAAGCAAGATGGAGGGAGTGAAAATGAACCCCTTTCGTCGCCTCCGGCGCCACTTTCCCCTAACGGGGACAGCCAAGAAATGAGAAAACCATACAGCCGCCTTACAGGCTGGGAACTACATCTCATCCGACGCCTTCGGCGCCACCTTCTCCTTCCGGAGCAAGGTTAAGACCGGCCTACGGCCCAGGAAATGCTGCATCCCCGTCTCCGGTGACCTCTTCTTTGTTACTCAAATGTTTTGACGTCGGCGAAGAGGCCGGCTTCTTTGTTCATTTTTTTGCTCTTTTTGTCTTTCTTTGCTTTCTTTTTGTCTTTTTTCTTGTCTTTCTTTACTTTCTTTTTGTCTTTTTTCTTGTCTTTCTTTACTTTCTTTTTGTCTTTTTTCTTGTCTTTCTTTGCTTTCTTTTCTTCGAGTTCTTCGCTGGTGGCGTAGGCGCGGAAGGCTGGCATCATGTCTTCTTCGTTCAGGTTCCAGTCTGCTTCGATGTTGTCTTCGTCTTCGCCAGGTGTTCCGAGTTCGTGGGTTTTGTATTCGAGGTTGATGTCGTCGGCGGGTTCGGAGATGTCCTGGGCTACCGGGATGAAGTCGTCTTCTGCGTCTTCTTCTGTTTCTTCAGGAGTGCCTTCGAGAGAGACTTCTTCCGGTTCTTCGGTTTCCTCTTTGTCTTCTTCGTCATCAGCTTCTTCTTTTGGTTCTTCTTCGGTGTATTCGGATTCTTCTGCTTCTTTGATGACTTCTTCGTCTTTTTCTTCTTCAGCAGCAGCTTCTTTTTCTTCCGGAGTTTCTTCTTTGACTTCTTCTGTGTGGACGCCGCCGGTGAGCTGGGCCAGGATATCTTCCATTTCTCCTGCGAGGCGGACGACGGTTTTCAGTCTTTCGTCTTCATCGGGGCGGGAGTCGGGATCTGGATCGAGCATGTATGTCTGCAGGAATCCTTTTGTTTCAGAAAGTTCACTGCGGAGGTTCTCTATGTTCTCCAGCATGGTTTCTTCATCAATTTTTTTTGTCATTTTCTTTCTGCTCCTTCTCGGAAGGAGTTCCTTCCGTTACCAATACCTTATCCACTCTGCGGTTGTCGCAGTCCATGACTTCGAATGTGAATCGGTCATAGGTTGCTTTTTCCGTTTCTTTCGGAATGTAGCCGAGCAGGTAGGTGATAAAGCCCCCCAAAGTCTTGTAGTAGTCTTCCGCTTCGCCTGGCAGCTCTTCCTCGATGTGGAAATATTCCCTGAATTCATCGATGGAGCAGAGCCCTTCCACCAGCCAGGAGTTTTCGGAGCGGCGGATAAATTTGTTTTTCTCGTCAATGATGTCCTGCTTGTCGCCCGGCATGTCGCCCACGATTTCTTCGAGGACGTCATGGAGTGTGATGAGGCCGGATAATGTCCCGTACTCGTCGATGACGACGGCTTCGTGGACGCCCTTCGTGCGGAAGAAGCGGAGAAGTTTCGTCAGGATGAGTGTCTCCGGAATGAAGAGCGGCTGGCGTACTTTTTCGATGAGCGATGCCTTCAGCGGTTTGTCCGGGTAAAGGTGCTGGTCCATAAGGACTTCGGAAAGGTCGGCCAGGCCTTTGAAATCATCGAGGGATCCGCTCCCGACAGGAAGCCTGAAATGGGTGGTCTCCATCATGTCTTTCCAGATTTTTTCCTCGGTGTCTTCCAGGTCGAGCCATGTCAGCTGCGGACGCGCGGTCATGCAGTCAGCGGCGGTGCGGTCGTTGAGTTCAAAGACATTGTCGATGATTTCCGGTTCTTCCTTGTCGAAGGTGCCGAGTTCTGCCCCCTGTTGGAGGAGGACGCGGATTTCTTCTTCGGAGACCGGTTGCTCACCGCCCATTTTCACGCCGATTAGATTGACGACGACTTTCGTCGACCACGTGGAGAAAAGCACGAGCGGACGGCAGACGGTCGCAAGAAGGATCATCGGCCTTGCAATGGCGCAGGCTGCTTTCTCCGGAATGGCGATCGCGACCCATTTCGGGACGAGCTCGCCGATAATCAATGAAAAGTACGTCACAAGCACCATGACGGTGACCATGCTGACGCCCTGCGCATACGGGGCAAGGAACGGGATTTTCTCCAGCTCGCGCCCCAAAGGACCCGCCAGCGACGCGCCCGAAAACATACCAGTGATGATGCTGATGGTCGTGATGCCCACCTGGATCGTGGAGAAGAGTTCTTCCTTCTTCTCCGCCAGACGCAGCGCGTAGACAGCGTTCCTGCTGCCCGCGTCAATCATTTCCTGCAGCTTCGTTTTCCTGGCGCCTACGATGGCAATCTCCGCCAGAGAACAAGCCCCATTGGCCAGTACCAGCAAAATGATGATCAATAATTCGCCCCATATGTGGCCGTCATCCATACTTGTGATTTCCTCCTATAAAGAAAAATAAATTATTTTTTCTTTATTATATCATGATTTTTAGTAAATCCCATGCATGTACCACGCATGCTGGACAAAATGCGACTTTTTGACAGCAAGCCGCGGGAGTGATTTGAGGAAATAGGAAATTTTATGATGGTGAGTCGAGGAAATGGCAAGGTAGGAAAGGCTTAAAAACGGACAGCAGAGAGGAGAGATTAAAAACCATACAGCCGCCTTACAGGCTGGAAAATGATGTTTCCGTCGGCTCCGCCGCCACCTTCTCCTCCCGGAGCAAGGTTAAGACCGGCCTACGGCCCTGAAAATCAGGACTCAGTACATCGCAGTTTGATAATGACCAGTCACGTCGTAGCCGAGAAGGTTTTGACCTGCCCCAGCGGGGAAGAATGCCTTTGACCTTGCCCTGGAAGGGAAGGTGCCCGACCTTAAATTCTGATGTCGGACGGATGAGTTGCATTTCTTCAGCCTCTAGGCTGGTTTTATGGTTTTTTAGAAAATACATTTTCTAAAGTTGCCGGGAAAGAGGTGCAGTATTCATTGGTTTTTATAAAAGTTTTTGCGAGCGAAGCGAGGTTGTTCGCTTTTCTCTTCCCACAAAAAAACTATTCCAGCATTTTGGTCTGGCATGGTTTTTTATTTCCCGGTTTTAGCTTTTCCCGGTTTCCCGGTTTTAGCTTTTCCCGGTTTCCCGGTCTTAGCTTTTCCCGGTTTCCCGGTCTTAGCTTTTCCCGGTTTTTCGGTTTTCGTTTTTACCGGTTGTATGTTTTCCCCCCGGTTCTCGGGTCGTTCTGTTTTCCCAATTGTAAAGGTTTTATCTTTTTGAAGATATAAAGGATCTCCTTCCCCCTGTTGTGAAGGTCTTATCCTTTTCTCCTTTTACTGTTCTGGGTTTTCTTTTCCTTCTTCCTTCTGTCCTGCGGTTTTTTTCGGCAGGTGGTCGGGGATGAAGTCCTGGTCTTTGTGCTGTTCTTCTTTGGCGCGGCGTTTGTCGTAGTACATCCAGTGGTCGACTTCGGCGATGGCGGCTTCTATGTCGTCTATGGGCATTTTGAAGATGCCGTAGCCAAGGGCTGCGCTGACGCCTTGTTCGTCGAAGGCTTGTCTCATTTTCTTGACGATTTCTTTGACGTCGTCGAGGTTGACTTCTTCTGCGACGGCTATGAATTCGTCGCCGCCTACGCGGAAGACGCGGTTCTGGCCTACGACGGAGCACATGGCGCAGGCCATTTTCCTGAGTGCTTCATCGCCTGCTTCGTGGCCGTCGGTGTCGTTGATGTCTTTGAGGTCATTGAAGTCAGCGCAGATGAGGGCGATGGGTTCGCCTTGCGGGATGTGCTGCATAAGTCCCATGAAGCGGTGCCTGTTCATGACTCCTGTGAGCTGGTCGGTGTTCCCGAGCTGTCTCAAGCGTTTGTAGATGTCTCTGTTGCGGATGAGGACGCTGAGGAATCTGGTGACGGCTGTCAGGAGGAGGGAGGCGTCTTTCAGTTTGTCGGGTGCCGGGTTGACGACTTCGACGAAACCGAAGGATTTCCTGTTGATGGCAAGGTGCCCGGAGACGAGGCTGTTGATTTTGACGGCACTGATGTTGCCGTCTTTCAAGGCCTTGTTCATTCTTTCCGGGTCGTTGATGATGGTAACTTCGCTGGGGACGTAGCCCTGGTAGAGGGCTTTCGCCTTTTCGCGCGGGATTTTCTGGAGTTTGTCGATGGTGGAAGGAACGCCTTCCTTCTTCCATTCATAGGTAGCGGAGACGTTTTCTTCATCTTCTTCGAAGATCATGACTTTGTCGGCTTTGAGGGCTTCCCCGATGCTTTCGAGCATTTTGTCGATGCTGGCTCGGGATCTCTTTCGTCGAGGGCAATGGCGATCATTTCATTCGCTGCGGATTTTCCGACGATTTCCCCGTTCTCCTTGAGGTACTTGCCTACGTAGTCTTTCAGGCAGGTCGAGAAGGTAAAGCGGTAGTTCTTGCCGCGCCACGGTACGAGGGTGTCGCGCATGATGTAGTCCTGGCCGGTTCTTGCGTCGTGGTGGACCCACTTATAGAAGTAGTCTCTGGAGAGGCGTTCGTTCGTGCAGAATTCGCACGGGCTCTTGGCGCCTTCGAGGACTTCGTAGCATTTCTTTCCTGTGATGTCTTCATCCTCTGTCAGGCCCAGGTCGTGGCGGAGGGCTTTGTTGAGGTAGACGAGGTTGTATGTATCGGGATCGCTCATGGCGACTCTTTCGTCCATGTCGTCGAACTTTCTCCTGTCGAAGGAGATGCAGTCGCCGATGTAGTCGGATTCGCTGCGTTTCTAGAGTTTCTGGTCATTCAGACGTTCCATGAGGAGGTGCAACATGCCGTCGAGGTTCTTGGACTCGGAGCACCATGCGGTCGAATAGCGCAGGTAGAGGGTGCAGTCGTATCCGTCGATCTTGGTGATTTCATGGATATTCTTGGCGAGCTGGATGAGGTACTTGTGGATGGATTTGGCATCCTGTCCTTTGACAAAGCAGAGGAAATTGCCGCCTTCGCCGATATGGCCGAGTGCGCGTTTCTGTACGTCGAAGGTATCAAGCGCTTTCTGGATGCGTTTCAGGAGTTTCTTCCTGATCTGCGGGCCGTACATGCGGACGGTGGCATCGAAGTCGGGCACGTCGAGCATGATAGCGCAGAAGTCTTCTCCATGGAGGCGGTAGTTGTCCGCATACTGGAGGCCTGTCATCATCATGCCGCGGAAGCCGAAGAGTCCAGTGTCCGGATCGGTGAGGCCGATCTTGACCTGCTGCTCCTGGCGCCAGAGTCCTTTGTCGACGTCGTTGAAGTAGCCGGCGAGGCCGACGATTTCATTGCCGTCATAAATCGGGAATTTCGAGGCAGCAATGGTGTGCGGTACGCCTTTGACGATGCATTGGCCGATGACGTGGCGTTTCACGCGTCCATGACGGAGGACGGCCCATTCGTCGTCCTTGTACGGGCCTTCGTTGATATGCCAGCCCATGTCTTCGTCCGTCTTGCCGAGGATGTCTTCCAGCTTCAGGCCGTAGTAATTGAGGAAAGCGTTCGAAGCGCCTTTGAAGCGGCGGTTCTTGTCCTTCCAGAAGAACTTGATGCCGGAGAAGTCGAGGAAAGACTGCAGGGCATTGTTGATGAAAATCTGGCTGTTCTGCTGGTTGTGGTCCCTTGTTTCATTTCTTGGCACGTAGCCGAAGGATTCGAAGAATTCAGGCACTTTCTCTTCTCTTTCGCGGAGGCGTTCCATGGTGGCGTCTCTGAGGCAGAGGAGAAGGTCCTTGGACTGGGATTTATAGAGAACGATGGCGTCGAATTCTTTCCAGCGGTAGTTGCCGTCTTTTTGCTTGACGCGGAAGACGTTGTTCGCTTCGGACCGTTTCGATGCCTTCGCGATTTCATACAGTCTCTTGACATCTGCATACTGCATGAAGCGTTCCTGATCATCTCTGTGGATGAAGCGGGCCGCATAGCGCGCGATGAGCTGGCGTGCATACGGGATGCGGTCACCTGCTTTCAGGAGCGGATTAATGGTCTCAAGGACTTCGAGGACGCCCGTGTCCATGTGGACATAGTAGATCCCGTCGTAGAAGAGGATGGCGTTTCTGAAGATTTCGTCATACCGCTTCGTTTCCTTGAATTTATCGTCAAATGTGATGTTGTAGAGGGCCAGACGGCCGACGCTGATCTGGTTCGTCCTGGCGACGATTTCCATATTGACGCGCAGGTACTTTCCATTGTCGACGTAGGTCATCGATTCTTTCTTCATGCTGTCGACAGCTTTGTCGACGAAGGTCCTGAATTTCTTGTGCATCGGCAGGTCGTCGGCCGCCAGATTGGCATTGGCCTGGCGGAGGTCGCTGACGCTGACGCCTTCGAGGACTTTCTTGTAGGCGTCGTTTTCGTAGAGGATTCTCATCGATTTGTCATTGACGGCGCAGAGGGCGACCGGCGCACCGGTGAGGACATTGATGAGGCCGAGTTTGTCGTAGGCAAATTCTTCCTGACGCGTTTCTTCGCGCAGGTTCTTGTCGCGGCAGTGGACGCGGAGGTCATCATACTTCATCGGACGACCGTAGAAGTAGCCCTGGATCTTTTCGCAGCCGACGGAGCGGAGGAAATCCACCTGTTCCTGCGTCTCGGCGCCTTCAGCGAGCGTATGGACGCCGAGGGATTTCGCCATGAGGACGATGGATTTGATGATTTTCCGGCTCTGGTCATTGAAATTGCGCAGGAAGGCCATATCGATCTTCAGTTCATCGAAGTGGAAATTCTGCAGCACATTAAAGGAGGAGTAGCCGCTTCCGAAGTCGTCCATCCAGCACTGGTAGCCCGCTTTCCTGAAGCGGTCGATTTCGCGCTGGAGCTTCTTGCCGTCTTTGACGAGGGCGCTTTCGGTGATTTCTATGCGAATATAACTTCTGGGCAGGCGGTACTTCCTGACGACTCTTTCGACGACGTCGAGGGGATCGACATGATCGAAATCGGCGCTGGACAGGTTGACGGAAATCGGGAGGACCGGCATGCCGGAATCTTCCATCGTGTGCAAACGTTTCCCGACCTGCTCGACGACGTAGGAGTCCAGTTTGTAAATGAGCTTGGCATCTTCAAGGACCGGAACGAACATGTCCGGCGTGAGTCTGCCTCTTTCGGGATCTTCCCAGCGGGCGAGCGCTTCCATGCTGCAGAGCTTCCCTGTCAGGGTGCGGACGACAGGCTGGTAGAAAATCTTGATGTAGCCGTTTCTCAGGGCGCGGTCGAAATTCTCCAGGACGTACGCGCGGGCAGCGAGGTTCTTCCCCATCGTCTCGGTGTACGTGGCCCAGCTCCTGCTGGCATCGCCCTTGATGGAGTCGCAGGCGATCTTGGCCATATCGAAAGCACTGTTGGCTGTATATTCGGACGGATTGTCCGGGTCGCGGAAGAAGACGCCGGCCTTCAGTGTGATGCTGAAATTGTCGATCATTTCATCGACTTCGCGGCAGACGGCTTCCACCTGCTCGATGACGCCGTCACGCGGCGCAACGAGGGCAAAATTATCGGCATTCAAGTGGGCGATGATGGAGTACGGGAAATGCGCGCGCAGTACGTCCGCCACCTTCCGGAGCAGTTCGTCGCCCTGCTCAATGCCGTAATTGGAGTTGTACAATTTGAAGTTCGTGAGGTTGAAATAGACAGAACAGTACAGTCCGCCGGTCCCGTCGATCTTTTCCATCTGGATGTGTTCATTGACACGCTTGTAGAACGCAGTACCCCCAAGGAGCCCTGTGATATTTTCCGTCTCACCGGGCGCGCGGCTGTACTTGCTCTTCATGACATTGATGGACCAGATGTCCCCGAGCCCCTTCTGCGTCGTGCGGATCAGGAGCGCATTTCCTTTATTGAAATGGCCTTCTCTCGTCCTGTACGGGAACTGGAAGTAGGCATAATTTGCCTCCGGCTGCCCCTTCACTCTTACGATATCTTTCAGCGGAATATAGTCGGATGCTTCCACCATGCCCCGGTACGTCCCTCCGGTCAGCTCCTTGAACTCCTGCCAGTTCGCGCACTGGTAGTAATTCAGAAGCTCCGCGTTGGCAAGCAAAATTTCCTCGGAATCATCTGCCTTGACCAGACAAATGCCCCCGGGGAGCCTGTCATAATAGGAATGGAGCTCTTCAATCGTTTTCTCATCCAACATCCATATTCACCGCCTTGAATCGTTCACCCTAGAACGTCCTTATATATATCAAATAAGCATTGCACAAAGAATGCTTATGTAAAGAATGCTTATGTCTCATTTTTATTTTAATATTTTCGACAAAATAAGTAAATAGTCTATTATTTCAAACGGCCAGTTTCGCGCCGGAAGAACGAAAGATATCGAAGAAAATCCGATACAATCGGGATTTTTCGTGCCTTACCAATCTTTTATGGCTTTTGTTTTTTTATTTTATTTTTTTATTATATCCGTAAGACTTCTATCATTCGGCTGAGTGGTCACTTTTGGATTTCCTGCGGATGGCTCCCCTTTCCTCCCGATTTCTTTCCTTTCCTCCCCTACGTATTTCTCTTGACTTTTTTATATTCCCCGGTGCTACAATGAGGACAGCGGACATCCGCTCGAAAGGAGAATATCCATGAAACAGAAAAAAATGATCTGCGCACTGGCATGTGCGCTCTGTCTTCTGGGAGGCGGCGCAAGTCTGGCAGCAGCGCCTGCTCCGGCAAGTACTGCGCCGGCAGCTGAAACAGCAGCCCCTCTCGTTTCTTCGATCACTTCCATCGCCTGCAACTATGGCTGGGGCGAGCAGGTCTCCCAAATCGCTCTCGAATATCCTGAGAAAATCCTGACAACTTCCCTCTCTGCGGAAGATTTCTCCGTGGAAGGAAAGGAAATCGCCTCCGTCTGGGCAGCGACCACGGCATCCCCGGGCGAACCCACGGAAGCCGGCAGGTATGTCATCATCAATATCAAGAACACGAATCCGCAGTCCGATATGCCCTTTAAGCAGGGCGGCTCCAAAGGAAAGGAAGGCCCCAAGAACGGTGATGCGTCCATGAAGAGCGACCGCGTCATGCCTGACCTCTCCGTGAAGGTCACGCAGACCGGCCCGATCCGCACGGCCAAGGGGGGGGGGAGACCATCCCTGCTGGAAAGACGGTCTATACGGACACTTCCGTCCTTGAGCCGGACATTTCCGGTTTCATCAAGCACACTTACACTGATCCGGCCCTGAAGGCAACGATCCCTTACTACCTCTACCTTCCGAAGGGCTATGACAAATCGAAGAGCTACCCGCTTCTCGTCTTCATCCCGGATGCCAGCACGAATATCAGCGATCCGAAAATCACCCTCGTCCAGGGCAACGGCGCGACCGTCTGGGCATCGGAGGAAGAGCAGAAGAAGCATCCTCCCATCGTCCTTGCCGTCCAGTATCCACCGGAACTCGTCGACTCCCCCGGCATGATGACGACGGATGAAAACGTTTGGACAAAGGGCCTCACCCTCGTCACCGATCTCATCCACGATGTCACGAACACGTACGCCGTCGACACGAACCGCATCTACGGCACCGGCCAGTCCCAGGGCGGCATGGCAAACATCGCCATCAGCGATAAGTATCCGGACCTCTTTGCCGCACAGTTCCTTGTCGCCTGCCAGTGGAACACGCAGGAAATGGAAGCGCTGAAGGACAAGAACCTCTGGATCCTCGTCAGCGAAGGCGACACGAAAGCGTATCCGGGCATGAACGACGCTGTCTCCCGCTGGGAAAAGCTGGGCACGAAAGTAGCCACTGCTCCCCTCTGGAACAGCCACGCTGACTCCAAGTCCATGGCCGACCTCGTGCGCCAGATCGAAAAGCAGGACGCTGCCATCAATTACACCGTCTTCCAGAACGGCAACCACATGTACACATGGACCTTTGCCTACAATATCCCGGGCATCCGTGACTGGCTCTATCTCCAGACACTGGACAACACTCCCGTTTCCTTCAACGAAAGCGGCCTTTCCCAGGGAGAGAAGCATGAAATTGCCGGCGAAGTCCTAAGCCAGGGCCTCCGTTTCTATAATGGAAAGACAGAAGAAGACGCAGCCAAAGCACTCGCCTATTTCAAGGAAGCTGACAAGCTAGGCCACATGAAAGCCGCCCGCTACATCGGACTCCTCTATCAGGAAGGCCGCGGCGTCCCGAAGAATGACAAGGAAACTGCCTCCTGGTTCAAGAAAGGCGCGGAAGACGGCGACATCACGAGCCAGTACCTCCTCGGGAAATGCTATGAGGACGGGACAGGTGTAGAAAGGGATTATGCCCTTGCATTGAAATGGTACAGGAAATCTGCGGAAAGAGGCGACATCATCGCCGCCCCGGGCATGACCGGCGAAGCCCTGCTCCTTGAAAAGGGACTTGGCGGAGAAAGAAATCTCCCCCTCGCCCGCCAGCTCCTCACGAAAGCCGCAGCTCTGGGCTATGCGCCCGCCAAAGAGGCCCTCGCCGCTCTCTGATCCCCATTTCCTTACCCATAACTTTACTTATTTCTTTACACAATCTTTACAAAACTCCTTTATACTAAAAACATACCCCTTTATATTCTGTTTTACTTGGAAAGGAGCTTACAATGTTCAAACTCCTGTTTCTGACCCACACCGGCACCGGGCAGCCGCCTGCCGCGCTCTTCATCACAAGGCAGCTCATTCAGGATGCTGACCTCGAAGACCGCATCGAAGCAGAAAGTGCCCGAATCGAAGATTGCAAAGGTGAACCACTTTGTGAAGAAGGAAAGAACGCTCTCGAGGCTGCAGGCTTCCCAGTCACTCCCGAAGTCCCCATTCCGCTCGAATGGAAGACTTATGACAACTACAACCTCATCCTTCTCGTCGACAACCCCGATAACCCCGCCCTCTTCAATACTATGGGCGGCGACGTCGACAACAAGATCCACCTGCTCTCCGAATATGCAGGATTTGAAGGGGACATTGAGAACCCTTATGAAGATGGCACCTTCGCCGGAGCCATCAAGGCCTCCGAGGCAGCCTGCAAGGGCCTCATCGACCAGCTTTCAAGTTGGATGAAATGATTCACTGCATCCCCCCCTTGCAGCAGTGAATTGTGGAAATGAAAGAGCCATGAAGCGAGATTTACGCTTCATGGCTCTTTTACGTGGGGGAGCTGAGCCTGCCTTGCGAGCAGCGCAGGCTTTTCTGGTTTTTCTTCAGCTGAAGGCTGGTTTGAGGGAGTTAACCCTCCCTTGCTTCGCAAAGGGAAAACATGCCAACCTCGCGTTGCTCGTGGAAAACCGCACATCCTCGCCTCCATCCACACGCAATTCCCACGTAAAAACCCTCCTTACCGGATGGCAGCCGGCAGGGAGGGCTTCTTTATTTTTGGAGTTTGGGAATGATCTAGTCACAGGAACATATCAACTATGCTGCTGCGAAAGAGATGCATGGGTTAGGAGACCCTTGCGATTGGAAGGAGGAAAGACGGATTCCATCGCGCCGCTGCATCAGCGGCTGGCTCTTGTCTGCGGGATACGTGAAAGACGGCATGAATGACTTTTCCACGGAAACACTGACAGCGTGCGGGAGCGGGAAGATTGGCGTCCGATACGGGCGGAGAGACGTAAGGTTTCTTCTTGCTGCTTTTCGGCCTGACTCTGGCCTGATGGCAGGGAGGAAAGAGCTTTCGCATCTTCTTCCTTATTCTTCTTTGGAAAAGAGGACCGGTGCTTGCGAGGCGTACGCTTGCGCCGGCGGATATACGGCAGCTTCATTGAGGCATTGGACCCCTCCGGACAAAACAAACAATGCTCGGAGAAGCGGCAGGTATATCTGCAATCGAAAAAGAGTTTCGGAGGCTTAGGCCTCATGGGGACTATTCCTTGTCCGGGTCGGCGATCGGCTGCTTTCCTTCCGGGTAACGATACCGGAGGAACCTCACCGGGCACTCTCCCTTCCAAAGACTCACCCTTGGGAACAGTCTTTTCAGGTAAACTGCGGGCAGTTGCCTATGATTATTATACAACATTTGAAGAAAATTGGCGCCGTAAAAGTACTCTTAAGGGTAACAAACAGTAAAAGTAACGATACTATCGGCTTTTAAATACTATTGAATTTTTCTGTAACTGCTTAAAAATCATGCAAGGGAATAAATGATTTCTAAGTAATCTATTGATAAAGAAAAAAGTGGGGATGAGAAATGAGAGATGGGGAAATTGAAAAACCATACAACCGAGCTAAAGCTCGAAGAAATGCAACTCATCCGTCGGCTCCGCCGCCACCTTGGTATGATTCAACAAGAAAGACAGAATAATATCATAAATATATTAGGAGGTCATTCTTATGCCATGTAAAACCAAAGCGTCCCCGGAGGAAATGTTAGACCAGATTGCTTCATATCTCTATCAGGGTGTTACGATTACCCAGGCAGCTGAAAATCTTCATATGAGCCGCATAACATTCAGAAAATGGGTTCTCCGGTATAAAGAGGAGGGCTTTAAGGGATTGCGGCCCAGGCAGCATTTGTCTTACTACTCCAATCAGATGAAGATCCAGGCCGTAAAGGAATATCTTAAAGGCGGCGTTTCCATGCTTTCCGTCTGTGCCAAATACAGAATTTCCGGCACTCTCTCCCTTAAAACATGGATTGAGGCGTATAATGAGCATAAGTTGACAGACCTCGTTTCTGAAGGAGGAGATCTTATGGGCAAACGCCAGCAATCGGTCAAGGAAGAGCGAGTCAGAATCGTTCAGGAGTGCATCGCCAGTGGATGCGATTACAACAAGATAGCCAAGAAGTACAACATGTCCTACCAAACACTCTACACATGGGTAAAAAAGTTCAAGGAGATGGGAGAAGTTGGTCTTGAGGATTACAGAGGAAAGCCAATCAGGCTCCAAACGCCCCGGACCGAAGAAGAACGGCTGCGTCAGGAGAATGCCAGACTTCTTGAAGAGAAGAAGGATCTTATAGCAGAGATTGCCCTGCTAAAAAAAAGATGGAGATAGAGGAAAGGTTGCGTTCCTCGAAGGATTCAGCCTTACTCACCTTCTCAGAGATTTTAAAGCCATAAAAGAAGTCCATGAAGAAACCAACATCTCCATAGAAAGTCTCTGCCGACTCTCAAAGGTCTCCAGGGCAGCTTATTACGGCTGGCTGAATCATATTAAGAGCGGCCGTGAACTGCTGAGAGAAAAGGTCGCACAGGAGGTCGTGAAAATCCATCAGGAATA
>ERZ773147.1238-NODE-1238-length-27183-cov-13.009363_pt1 | contig 27183 bp, 26 predicted proteins | sample MGYA00580851_ERZ773147 | MGnify/ENA primary metagenome ERZ773147 (study PRJEB29015, sample SAMEA2737818) | human gut metagenome | biome: human gut; feature: human-associated habitat; material: faeces | place: China | collected 2012 ... | reverse complement strand
AACCCCTCGGCAGCAAAGCTGCCTGCTCCCCTTGACAGGTGAGCCAATGGAGTGCAGACGAAGTTTTGCACTAATATAGCACAATCTCCCGGAGCGCGAAACAGCATGGTTTATGCCAATGTTCCGATACCGGGCTACCGCAATAAATGTATAGGAGAAGCGCTAAAGCGCTATTAAAAATGGAGATAAAGTTGCAGGCTTTTGAAAGCCTTGATTCGACGAATAATTATTTAAAGAAGCTCGCGGCGGAGGGCGCGGCGGAGGGCACGGTCGTCATTGCCGACGAGCAGACCGCCGGGCGCGGCAGAATGGGCCGCAGCTTCGCATCGGCCGCCGGCTGCGGCATATACATGTCGATGCTGCTGCGTCCTGCCGACTGTGCGCCGGACTGCGCGCAGAGCCTGACGGCGGTCTGCGCCGTCGCGGTGTGCCGCGCCGTTGAGAAGGTCTGCGGCCGCGCGCCGGGCATCAAATGGATAAACGACCTGTACCTGCGCGGCAAAAAGATCTGCGGCATACTGTGCGAAAGCTCGGTGAAAAACGGCAGGGTCGATTACGCCGTGCTGGGCATCGGGCTTAACGTCACGACGCGCATCGAGGACTTCCCCGAGGAGCTGCGCGAAACGGCAGGCTCGCTGCTGACGCAGACGGGCTTTGTTTTCGAGCGCGGCAAGCTCATTGCCGCGATCATCGCGGAGCTAAGCTCGCTGTACACCGCGTGGCTCGAAGCGCCGAGCGTGTGCCACGCTGAGTATAAGCGCCGCTGCATCGTGCTCGACAGGCAGATATCCGTAAGCTCACCCGAGGGGGAGTATGAAGCCGTCGCCGAGGGAATAAGCCCGGACTACGGGCTCATCCTTCGCCTTGACGACGGAACGCGCCGCACGGTTCACAGCGGCGAGGTTAAGATAAAAATGTAAACTCGTGAGAGGAGAAGATCATGAAAAAACAGACGGCATATATTTTCGCGGCATTCATCGTTGTGCTGATCATACTTGCCATAGTTATCATGTGGCTGACCGGCGGCATAGGCGGCGATAAGCCCGAAGCGACTCCGACCCCGGAGGTCGAGACGAGCGCTCCGCGCCAGACGCAGTTCGTCATCCCGACTGCCACGCCGCAGCCCACCGAGGCTGTTCCGACCGAGACTCCGACGATGACGGCAACACCGACTCCCACTCCCGAAGCACCGAGCGGCACGGTTATCGGCTCGGGCTCGTTTGATTCGTCGACCGGCGTCGGCCTGAACACCCACACCGCGTGGACGGCAGCCGAGCAGGCAGACGGCAGCGTCAAGCTCACGCTGTCGGTGTATGTGCGCTCGTACACGCTGGAGATCGGTCAGCGCTTGATCGCGATAAGCGTAAACGGCGCGACCTCCGGCGGCTTGACGCGATCTTTCAGCGTCGATTCCCCGAACTCGCAGACCGATACGCTCATCTACACCTATTCGACGACTGTTCAGAAGGGCAGTGCCGTTTCCGTCAGCGTAGATTGGAACTACAAGGGCCAGTACAGCGGCCAGGATCTCGACGTGATCTCCTCATCCTCAACGATTTTTTAGCGCCTCTAAAAACCAAAGGTTGGAGATTTGAGGGGAGAGGCGGTCGTAGGTCCAGTGCTTTGCGCTGTTATCAGGGCTGTTGGGGTCGTTGACGGTAAAGCCGCAGCTGTCGTAGCCGGTAAGAACGACGAAGTGTCCGCTGCTTGTGAAGTCGCCGGGGCCGAGCGCGAGGATAATGACCGCGCCGGAGTCCAGCGCGTTTTTCATCGACTGCTCCCACAGCGGAAGCTCGGTTGCGGAAAGGCCGAGCAGAGCGCTGCCCTCGCTGATAAGCGTCCACGAGCTGCCGTTTCCGGGCACGCAGTAGCCGTTTTTCTCGGCAAGGCGCGCGACGAACAGCGGCGAGTATGCGGCGTTTTTCGTGAGATACACCGCCGCCATCGACAGGCAGGTCGGGCCGCAGCCGGAGGTGCCGATAAAGCCGCTGCCGTATGGCTCATAGCCCCAACGCTCATCCCATTGGATAAACAGCGGTACGGTGCCGCTCTGTGCGTCGGCAGAAAGGTCAATGTCAAAGCGTCTGTCCTTCAGCTCCGGGTAGTTGTAAACATAGTCCAGAGTCTGCGGGCATTTCTCGGCCGTTTCGACTAAAATTTCGGGGTATTCGCCGCTTGTGCGTATCTTTTCGAGCTTTTCTGCGTCGCTCGGGCCGCTCGATCCCGGAAAGCTCATGTCCGAGCAGCCGGAAAGCTGCGCGGCAAAAATGCATATGCAAAGACAAACGGAAATAAATTTTTTCATAATATCCTCCCTGTGAGTCAAAAAACGCTCCTGTTTTCGCTGCTATCGTAGCAAAAACAGGAGCGCTGTTTATCCGTTTGTCCATATGAAATTGTGATGTTTTCCGCTCGAAAATCTTACGATTTTCTTACGGGCAGAGTGACGGTGAACTCGACTGTCTCGTCGGCGCTGCGCGCGTTGATCTTTCCGCCGTGGAGGGTGACGATATTGCTCGCTATGGCAAGACCCAGCCCGGCTCCGCCGGAGGACGAGCGCGCAGAATCGAGCCTGTAAAACTGCTCGAAAATGCGCCGCAGCTTCTCCTCGGGGATGGTGTTTCCGCGGTTAACGACGCTGACGGAAACACTGTCGCCGTCAAGCTGCGCGTTTATCACGATCTCGGTGTCGGGATAGCTGTACAGCACCGCGTTGCGCAGGAGATTGTCGAAAACGCGCTGCATTTTTCCGGCGTCGCAGCTTATCGGCAGCGCATCCGGCGCGCAGAGGGTGCAGGTGAGCGATTTTTCCTTGAGCATGGGCATGAACTCGAACCTGAGCTGCTCGAGCAGACGCACAAGGTCTATGCTCGAGTAATCGAGCGTAACGGTCGATAGATTAAAGCGCGTGATCTCGAAAAACTCGTTTATCAGATCCTCGAGCCGCTCGGCCTTGTCGAGCGTTATCGAGAGGTACTTTTCGCGCAGCTCGGGGCTTATCTGCTGCTCGTCGCGCAGCAGCGTGAGATAACCGATGACGGAGGCCAGCGGCGTTTTAAGGTCGTGCGCAAGGTACATCACAAGGTCGTTTTTGCGCGCGGTTTCCTCGCGCAGAAGCGTCTGCGAGCGCATGAGCTTTGACTTTGCGTCGCTCAGCGGAACGGCGATCTCGTTGGGGATGCCGGCCTCGGGCGTATCGCTGAGCATGAACTGCCCGACCGCATTGCCTATTCGGCGGCGCTCGGCGTTCAGGCGAAGCCGCGAAACGATGCCTATAATAATGACGCAGAATGCAACGACCGCAAGCGCGAGCCTGAATGCAAGGCCCTTTATGGCGATCCAGTCCGGCTGAACGTAATCCGTTGCCATCTCGGAATCGTAATATTCGGTCATGTAGCCCCGGTAAAACCACTCGCGCAGCGTGCCGTTGAGCGTGTTGTCAAAAAAGCTCAGCAGCAGAACAACGAGCACCGCGCCGCAGATGAATATTCCAATGTAGATGAGCGCCGTGCGGAGCGTGCTTTTATTTTTCGATCTCATACCCAACACCCCAAACGGTTTTTATAAACTTCGGCTTTCTCGCCGGCTCGTGCATCTTCTCGCGCAGGCGGCCTATGTGCGCCATGACGGTGTTGCTGCTGCTCGTGAGGAATTTTTCCTTCCACACGGCCTCGAACAGCTCCTCGGATGCCACGACCCTGCCGGCGTTATCGCACAGATACCACAGAATGTCGAACTCCGTCGGCGTGAGCGCAAGCTCGCGCCCGAACAGCGAGCAGCGGCGTGAAGCGCGGTTTATCGTAAGGCCGCGGATATCCATTTCGTCATTGGTCTCCGCTCCCCGGCGGCAGCGGCGCAGAACGGTCTTGACGCGCGCCGTGACCTCGAGGGGGTTAAAAGGCTTTGTGATATAGTCGTCTGCGCCGATGGTCAGGCCGAGTATCTTGTCCGAATCCGTGACGCGCGCGGTGAGCATGATTATCGGGAAGTCGTGCTTTTCGCGCATTTTGCGCAAAAGCGCAAAGCCGTCGGTATCCGGCAGCATAACGTCCAGAACGGCGAGCGCAGGCTCGCATTTTTCGACAAAGCTCAGCGCATCGGCGCCGTTGAGGAACTTATGCACCTCGTATCCGTCATTTTCAAGGTACAGGCCGATGAGATCGGCGATCTCGCGCTCGTCATCAACGACGATGATTTTATCAGCCATTTATCCGAGGCTCTTTTCGAGCTTTTCGATGCCGACGCGCATTCTGCGCAGGGTCTCGTCCTTGCCGAGGATGCGGCAGATCTCGACTGCGCCGCCGGGCGTTACGGCCTTGCCGGCCGCGGCGATACGCACGGGCCACATGACCTTCGCATTTTTGCACTCGCACTTTTCGGCCATGCCGGTCATCGCGGCGAGGATATTCTCATCGCACCAGTCGGAAATGCCCTCGAAAACGGGCAGCATGGCGCGCAGCATCTCGAGTGAACCTGCCTCGTCGGTCTTGCTCTTTTTGTGAACATACAGAGCCGTGTCGTACTCGGGCAGCTCGTCGAAGAAATCGAGCTTCTCGGGAATGTCGGTGAGCACCTCGGTGCGCTGCTGCAAAAGCGCGGCGATGGCGGCGGCGCTTATCTCGGGCTTTTTCACCGCCCGGCGAATAAACGGCTCTGCGGCCTCGGCAAAGGCCTCGGGGCTCATGGCGCGGATGTATTCTGCGTTGAAATATTTGAGCTTTTCGATATCGAAGATGGCAGGGGACTTGGAGATGCCCTTTATGTCGAATATCTCGGCAAGCTCCTGCATGGAGAATATCTCGCGCTCGCCGCCGGGGCTCCAGCCGAGCAGCGCGACATAGTTTACAACGGCGTCGGTGAGATAGCCCTGCGCGATAAGATCCTCATACGAGGGGTCGCCGTGGCGCTTGCTCATCTTGTTGTGCGCATCGCGCATGACCGGCGAGCAGTGGACATAGGCCGGGATATCCCAGCCGAAGCCCTCGTACAGCAGGTTATATTTCGGCGAGCTTGAAAGATACTCCGAGCCGCGCACGACATGGGTTATGCCCATGAGGTGATCGTCGATGACGTTTGCAAAGTTATATGTCGGCAGACCGTCGCGCTTTATGAGCACCTGATCGTCAAGAGTCGAGTTTTCAACGGTGATATCGCCGAAGATCTCGTCGTGGAACGTGGTGCTGCCCTCCTCGGGTATCTTCTGGCGCACAACGAACGGCTCGCCGGCTGCGGCCTTTGCGTCGCTTTCCTCGCGGCTGAGGCAGCGGCAGGGATCGGCGGCCTTTTCAAAGCCCTCGGTCTCCTCCTGCTTTTCGCAGAAGCAGCGGTAGGCGTGACCCTTTTCGATGAGAAGGTCGGCATACTTGCCGTAAAGCTCGCGGCGCTCGGTCTGAACATAGGGGCCGACAGGGCCGCCGACGTCGGGGCCTTCGTCGTGATCAAGGCCGCACTCGGCCATCGTGCGGTAGATAACGTCAACCGCGCCCTCGACCAGACGCTCCTGATCGGTGTCCTCGATGCGGAGAATGAACTTTCCGCCGTTGTGGCGCGCTATGAGCCATGTGTACAGCGCGGTGCGCAGATTGCCCACATGCATATATCCCGTGGGGCTGGGCGCAAATCTTGTGCGAACTTCGCCCTTGGGTATGCGAGCTTCCATTTGCTCGAACCATGTCATATCCATAGAACTTTTCCTCCGAAAAACGTAGATATCAATAGTGTAAAATGGATTTTGGCAGTTGTCAAGTGACAGTTAAAATGGTAATATAGTAAATTAGGTTATTAGTCTTATAGGAGATAACGAAAATGGAAAATGAGATAAAAAAGAAAAGTATGCTGTCCGGCATCCAGCCCTCGGGCGATCTGCACCTCGGCAATTACCTGGGCGCGGTGAAGAACTGGGGCGCAAGAGCCGAGGAATTTGACTGTTATTATTTCATGGCCGATCTGCACACGCTCACCGTGCGTCAGGATCCCAAGCTGCTGCGCCGCCGCAGCCTCGAGCAGCTTGCCCAGTACATTGCCTGCGGCATTGACCCGGAGAAGAACGTCCTGTTCCTGCAAAGCCATGTTCACGAGCATGCGGAGCTTGGCTGGATACTCAATTGCTACACCATGTTCGGCGAGCTGAGCCGCATGACGCAGTTTAAGGATAAATGCGCAAAGAACGCCGATAATATAAACGGCGGCCTGTTCACCTATCCCAGCCTCATGGCGGCGGATATCCTGCTGTATCAGGCCGACTATGTTCCTGTCGGCGAGGATCAGCGCCAGCACTGCGAGCTTACGCGCGATATCGCCGTGCGCTTCAACAATATCTACGGCGAGACCTTCAAGGTCCCCGAGGCGTATATCCCCAAGGCCGGCGCGCGCGTCATGGGTCTTGGAAACCCCACCTCAAAGATGAGCAAATCCGATCCCAACGGCTGCGTTTTCCTCATGGAAAAGCCCGAGGATATCGCGCGCAAGTTCAAGCGCGCCATAACCGACTCCGACACCGAAAACTGCGTGCACTTCGACCCCGAGAACAAGCCCGGCGTTTCAAACCTCATGAACATCTATTCCGCCGTCACCGGCAAGAGCTTTGACGAGATAGAGCGCGAATTTGAAGGTCAGGGCTACGGCGTTTTCAAGCCTGCGGTCGGCGACGCGGTCATAGAGACTCTGCGCCCGATCCGCGAGGAGGCAACGCGCCTGCTCAACGACAAGGCCTACCTTTGCAGCGTCTACACCGAGGGCGCGCAGAAGGCAAGCGTCATCGCGCGTAAGACCCTTCGCAAGGTATATAAGAAGGTAGGTCTCGTAGAAAAGCCCTTCTGATTTTACTGGAGATATTATAGATATGATCGATCTAAGTTTTGACGTCTGGAAGAACATCCTGCTCGCGCTGGCTGTCGCGTTTGTCATTTCCTTTGCCGCGACGCCCGTTGTCAGCTCCTTTGCCAAAAAGGTCGGAGCGATCGACATTCCGGACAAAAAGCGCCATATTCACAGCCACCCCATACCGCGCATGGGCGGCCTTGCGATATTCCTGGGCTTCCTGCTGTCGGTGCTGCTGTTTGCAAACATAACGCCGCAGGTGCGAGGCATTCTGCTCGGCGCCATCCTCATCGTCGTCGTCGGCGCAATAGACGATGTGATGAACCTAAATGCCTGGCTTAAATTCTGCGTGCAGATAGTCGCGGCGGTCATTGCCGTTTTGTCCGGCGTTATCATTAACGTCGTGTCAAATCCGCTGCTTATAACAAGCGAGCAGGCCGTGACCATCGGCATCCTCGCCGTTCCGGTGACCATACTGTGGATAGTCGGCGTCACAAACTCGGTCAACCTCATCGACGGGCTTGACGGACTTGCCTGCGGCGTTTCCGCCATCGCGTCGCTGACGATGCTTGTCGTGTCGCTTCTTGTGTCCGATGCAAACATCAATGTTGCAGTTATCCTCGCCGCGCTCTGCGGCGGATGTCTGGGCTTTATCCCGTATAACCTCAACCCGGCGAAGATATTCATGGGCGACACCGGTGCGCTGCTGCTGGGCTATGTTCTGGCGACGGTCTCGGTCATCGGTATGTTCAAGTTCTATGCCATTGTTACCTTTGTCCTGCCTGTGCTTGCGCTTGCCGTTCCGCTTTCGGACACGATATTTGCGTTCACACGCCGCATCCTGCACGGACAAAGCCCCTTCCATGCCGACAGGGGACACTTCCACCACAAGCTGCTGGACATGGGCCTGAGCCAAAAGCAGGCCGTTGCCGTGCTCTACGCCGTTTCGGCCATCCTCGGCCTTGCCGCGGTGCTGCTGACCTCGACCGGAATCATCCGCGTCGTCGTTGCCGTCATTGCCTTTGTCATTGCCGTGTGCATATGGCTGTTCGTGTTCAGAAACAACAACAATATCCATCCGCTGCCGCACGAAAAACCGGCGGATGAGTCCGGGGAGGCCGACAGCAAAAATGAGTAAGCTTAAAGTCATGTCCGTTTTCGGCACGCGCCCGGAAGCAATAAAAATGGCGCCGCTCGCGCTTGAGCTTCAGCGCCGCGAGAGCATCGAAAGCCTCATCTGCGTCACCGCGCAGCATCGCGAGATGCTCGATTCCGTGATGCACTGCTTCGGTCTGAGGGCCGACGCAGACCTCAATATCATGGGCAAAAATCAAACGCTTACAGACGTCACCGTTAAGGCGCTCAAGGGGCTTGAGGGCTGCTTTGCGGAATTTCGCCCCGATCTTGTCCTCGTACACGGCGACACGAGCACGACCTTCTCCGCCGCGCTCGCCGCGTTCTATGCGAAGATACCCGTCGGCCATGTCGAGGCCGGCCTGCGCACCTACGATCGCTACAGCCCGTTTCCCGAGGAGATGAACCGCTGTCTCGTCGGCCGCCTTGCAACGCTGCACTTCGCGCCGACGGCGAAGAACGCGGAAAATCTGCGCGCCGAGGCCGTCACCGGCGATATCTTCGTCACCGGCAACACCGTCATCGACGCAATGAAATACACAGTCGGCGACGGCGGCTTTGCCTCGAGCGAGCTTAAAAGCATCAACTTTTCAAAGCGCGTCATTGCAATGACCTGCCACCGCCGCGAAAACTACGGCGAGCCGATGAAGAATATTTTCTCCGCCGTGCGCACCGTTGCGCTGACGCACCCCGATGTTGAGATCGTCTATCCCGTGCATCTGTCGCCCGTCGTGCGCGGCGCGGCAAGCGAGTACCTTGCGAATCTGCCGAACGTTCACCTCATCGAGCCGCTCGACGCGATGGATATGCACCGGCTCATGAGCGCAAGCTACATGGTCATGACCGACTCCGGCGGCATTCAGGAGGAGGCGCCCTCGCTGGGCAAGCCCGTCCTCGTTCTGCGCCGCGAGACCGAGCGCCCCGAGGCCGTTGCGGCCGGCACGGTCAAGCTCACCGGCGTTGACCGCGACGATATCATCCGCGATGCCGACGAGCTGCTCACCGGCGGCGAAATGTATCAGCGCATGGCGCACGCCGTCAATCCCTATGGCGACGGCCACGCCTGCGAGCGCATCGCCGACGCTATCGAGTTCTCCTTCGGCCTGCGCGAGACCCGCCCCTCATCTTTTTAGAGGCGAATTGACGCAGCTACGGATACGGTTATTGCGGTGTCCCGGTTCGAAACTGCGGAAGAAACCGTAATGTTTCGCGTTTTTTTAGAGGCGCATTGGGGCACCTACGGATATATATATCTCTGGTAGCCCGGTTCGAGGGTGCCGACGAAACCGTGATGTTTCGCTCCCTGTAATGTTGCGCTATATTAGCGCAAAAATTGCCTGTATGATCGAAAAAAGCGCCGAGTATGAATTGACTTGAAAATCGCTGCCGGGATCTTATCGATATTGCAAAGGACACGGGCATCTGGTATATTCATATCCGTAAAGCTCGAGGAGGAAAACGGCGATGACAAAAATACTTTTCGTCTGCCACGGGAATATTTGCAGAAGTCCGATGGCGGAGTATTTCATGAAGGACATTGTGCGTCGCGAGGGGCTGGAAAAGCGGTTTGAGATAGCATCCGCGGCGACGAGCCGCGAGGAGATAGGAAACGATGTGTATCCGCCTGCGCGCAGGACGCTCGTTGAGCACGGCATTTCCTGTCCGCGCCGCGCGGCAAGGCAGCTTACGCGAGCGGATTTCGAAGAGTATGATCTCATAATTGGCATGGACAGCGAAAACGAGCGCGGCATGCGGCGCATTTGCGGCGACGGCGACGCTGCAAAGATACGCCTGCTCATGGATTACACCGACCGCCCCGGCGATGTTGCCGATCCGTGGTACACCCGTGACTTTGAAGCAACCTGGCGCGATGTGTCCGACGGCTGCCGCGCCCTGCTGGAAAGCCTGAAATAAACAGAATTGGCACGCCCTGTGGCGTGCCGCTTTTGCGTACTGCCGAAAGTGCGATAATCTCCGCCGAATACGACGATGTTTTGTTGACAAACAGCCGCTTTGCTATATATAATAGTTAAGATTGTACAGCTTTACCGGCAAAGGAGGAGTGCTGCTTGGCTTCGGGCGGAAAACACCTCAAAAAGCAAGCTAATAAAAAGCGCGGCAGCGGCGCCCATCTGTCGGAAAGAGACAGGCAGCGTGCGGCCCGGCGGCGCTCACGCAGCGCAAACCGACGCGGCAGACTCAGGCGCGGCGCACCGCAGATGATAGTCATGCTGCTGCTTTGCATCGTCATGATATCTCCGCTGCGCAGCTGCATTATAAGCGACTCGGACTATGTCGGCTATGCCGCCGCGCGCGAAACGGCCCTTGCCGACGCCGGCATCACGCAGGAAAAGGCAAACAACCTTTCCGCCGAGATGATCAAGATCGGCGACACCGTGTGCTACAAGGTCCAGTTCACCGGCTCGGTCACCGACTATCGATACATAATAGACGCAAAAACCGGCCTCATAATCGGCCAGAATTTTTACAGAACAGAAGGATAAATAGACGGAAAAGCCAAAAACAGGGCATGGTTAATATGCCCTGTTTTCATTTATGAGACACAATTAAATGTGTTTAATAACAAATTGATCGCCAAACAGAGGCGCGTTTGTTCAACATAAAGCACAAAAAACATGTTTAAATAGGGATATATTGTGGTTGCAATTTGTGAAAAAAAGTGTTATACTTATTCCACTATTGTGTGGGCGCACGTCAACCTATGGCGTGACACTGTTTTGTAAACGTTCGACACCGCGGTTTTACCGACGGTGTCTACCGTGATAAATTAGTCAATCATATTTAAAGGAAGGAAGAACCATATGATGAACGAAAAGTACGCACCACTATTCACTCCGTTCAAGATTGGCAATGTCGAAATAAAGAACCGCATTGTCCAGTGCTCCATGGGCGGTACCTCTCTGTTTGGCTGGCTCGAGCCCTGCCATTTCGACAAAGAGGCAGCTTATTTCCTGCTCCAGAGAGCTCAGAAGGGCGTTGGCCTTGTTCTCCCCGGCATGCAGTGTGTCCGTGATACCATGGGCCGCCGTTGGCTGTATCAGAACAAGAGAATGTTCAAGCAGCTCAAAGAGTACATGGTAGAGTACCACAAGACCGGCGCAAAGCTGTTCATCCAGCTGGCAGCAGGCTTCGGCCGCTCCATGGCAGTTACCCCCTGGATGGTCGTCCTGAACAAGAATCCCATCCTCAACAAGATCGCTTCCCCTATCGTTGACGTTAGCTACAGCTGCGCTTCCGCATCTGCAACTCCTAACCGTTGGCAGGAGGATATGCTCTCTCGTCCCATGACCGTTAAGGAAATCCACGAGATGGTCGAGGCATTCGGCAAGACCGCAAAGATGCTGCGCGACGCAGGCGTTGACGGTGTCGAGATCCACGCTGTCCACGAAGGTTACCTGCTCGACCAGTTCACCATGGAGAACTGGAACTGGCGTGAAGACGAGTACGGCGGCTCCTTCGAGAACCGTTTCCGCTTCCCCGTTGAGATCGTTCAGTGCATCAAGAGATACGCCGGCGAAGACTTCCCCGTATCCCTGCGTTACTCCGTCAAGTCCTACACCAAGACCTGGGGTAAGGGCGCTGTTCCCGGCGAAGAGTTCGTAGAGTGGGGCCGTGACATGCCCGAATCCGAGAAGGCTATCAAGTACCTCGGCGACGCAGGCTACGACTTCTTCAACTGCGATAACGGTACTTACGACGCTTGGTACTGGGCACATCCGCCTCAGTACATGCCCGACAACTGCAACCTCGCAGACGTTGAGCACATAAAGAAGTTCACCGACAAGCCCGTAGCATGCGCAGGCCGTATGCTGCCCGAGACCGCTGCAGAAGAGATCGCTGCCGGCCGTCTGGACGCTGTCGCAATCGCACGTCAGAACCTCGTCGATCCCGATTGGATCATCAAGATCCAGGAAGGCCGCGAGGACGAGATCAAGCCCTGCATCCGCTGCCACAACGGCTGCTTCAACTTTGCTAAGTACAAGGGCACCGCAAACATCCAGGGCCTTGAGGACTCCCTGCACCTCGGCCGCTGCGCACTTACTCCGTCCACCATGCAGCACAACCGCTACAAGATCGTTCCGACCAAGAACCCCAAGAAGGTTGCTATCGTCGGCGCAGGTATCGGCGGCGTAGAGGCAGCTCTGGTTCTTACCCAGCGCGGCCACAAGCCCGTTATCTTTGAAAAGACCGACCGTATCGGCGGCCTGTTCCTCACTGCTTCCGCAATGAGCTTCAAAGAGAACGACAAGGCTCTCATCACCTGGTATGAGAACGAAGTTAAGAAGGCCGGCCTCGACATTCGCTTCAACACCGAGATCAACGATCTGGGCATCCTCCGCGGCTATGACGAGATCATCGTTGCAACCGGCGCAGTTCCCAGAAAGATGCTGATCCCCGGCTTCGAGAAGTGCCTCACCTTCACTCAGCTCCTGCGTGAGAAGTACCCCGTAGGCGACAAAGTGGTCTTCTTCGGCGGCGGCCAGTCCGCTTGCGAAGCTGCATACGAGATGGTCCTCCAGGGCAAGCACCCGATCATCGTCGAGTACGCAAAGGACCTCGTTCCTGCACAGAACGTCTGCCTGTCCAACGCTTCCTTCCTGCGTGATGTTCTCGAGTATCACAAGGTTCCCACTTACCTTGAGCATACTATCCGCGAGATCAAGGACAAGACCGTCGTTATCGCTTCCAAGGACGGCAAGAACGTATTTGAGGTCGAGTACGACAACATCGTAAACGGCATCGGCTTCGTTCCCGCACCTGTCGGCGGCAAGGGCAAGAACATCCACCGCGTCGGCGACTGTGTCACCATCGGCAACCTGCGTACCGCTATCTGGCGCGCATGGGACGTCTGCATGAAGATATAGTCTCCAGACCCCAATAAAACCAAAGCATAACAAATCCGGTACGGAAAATTCCGTACCGGATTTTTTAGTTGCGCCTTGACGCAGTCACGGATACATATATCTCTGGTAGCCCGGTTTCCTCCGCACTCTCGATACCGGGTTCACGCAATAGCCGTATCCGTAGCAGCGTCAATTCGCCTCTAAAAATTCGCCTCTAAAGCGGCAGGGCGTATTTTTCGGAGTAACGGCGGTAGTGCTCGGCAAATTCGGGAACGTCCTTGCGCTCGTGCTGGGTCTCGTGGGCGCTGAGCGTGTGCTTTTTCAGATCGAGCACGCACAGAGCGACGTTGGAGCAGTGGTCGGACGCGCGCTCGAGGTTCGTCAGGAGGTCTGACCACACAAAGCCGGCCTCAATGCTGCACTCACCCTTTTTCATGCGCAGGATATGCCGCGTGCGCAGCTCATCCTTCAGATCGTCCACGACCTGCTCGAGCGGCTCGACGCAGGAAGCCGCCTGAGCGTCGTTTTCGGCAAACGCCTTGACCGCAAGATCCATGACCTCGCCGACGGCAGCCGACATGACCGACAGCTCGTACTTTGCGCTGCGTGAAAATTCAAGCTGCTTGTCGTGCATCTCCTCGGCGGACTCGATGATGTTCACCGCGTGGTCGCCGATGCGCTCAAAATCGCCGATGAGCTTCAAAAGCTCAGTGACCTCCTCGCTGGCGGTATCGCTGAGCGGCTCCGCGCCGAGCTTGAGCAGATATGTTCCGAGCATGTCCTCGTACTTGTCGGTTTCGTCCTCGCTCTCGCGCACCTCCTGCGCGGCCTTGGGGTCAAACTCCATGACGCAGTCGATGGCCTTTTTCAGCGCGCCGGATGCATAGTATGCCATGTCCTCGGCGACAACGCTGCACTGCTCAAGTGCGAGCGGCGGAGTTGCGAGAAGGCGCTCGTCGAGCGTTACCTCGGCGTCCTTTTTCTTGCCGTCGGGAACGAGACGGATCGCGAGCTTTTCAAGCAGCCCGGATGCCGGCAGCAGCAGAGCAGTGCAGGCAACGTTGAACGCCGTGTGCGCGATCGCAATGCCGTACATCGTTGCGCTCTCGCCGAGTATCGCCGGAGCTGCAACGGCGCGGACAATGCAGAACACCATGAGCCACACCACCGTGCCGATGACGTTGAACGACAGGTGGACGATAGCCGCGCGCTTTGCGTTGCGGCTCGTGCCGACGGAGGAGATCAGCGCCGTGACGCAGGTGCCGATGTTCTGGCCCATGATGATGGGTATGGCCGCGGCGTAGCTCACCTGTCCGGACAGCGCCAGAGCCTGAAGAATGCCGACGGATGCCGAGCTTGACTGGATGATCGCGGTAAGCGCCGCGCCGGCGAGAACGCCCAGCAGCGGATTGGTGAATGCGACGAACAGCTGCCTGAACGCAGGCACCTCGCGCAGCCCGGAGACCGCGCCGGACATGGTGTCCATGCCGAACATGAGCGTCGCAAAGCCCAGCATGATCATTCCGGTGTCGTTTTTGCGGCTGTCCTTGCTGAACATATACATTATTATACCGATAAGCGCGAGCACCGGTGTGAACGACGTGGGCTTGAGAAGCTGCACCCACACCGCGTCGCCGCTTATGCCGCCGAGGCTCAGCAGCCACGCGGTCACGGTCGTGCCGATGTTTGCGCCCATGATAACGCCGATCGCCTGCTTGAGCGTCATAAGCCCCGAGTTTACAAAGCCGACGACCATAACGGTCGTGGCCGATGAGCTTTGTATAACAGCCGTGACGACAAGTCCGGTCAAAAAGCCCGTCATTGTCTTGCCGGTCATCTTGCCAAGCGTCGTGCGCAGGCGGCTGCCCGCGCGGCGCTCGAGTGCCTGACCCATTATGTTCATGCCGAACAGAAACAGGCACAGCCCGCCTATCATCTCCAGCGCGTCAAATATGTCCATAAATTACCCTCTCTTACATTTTACAATTCATTTTACAATCACCATTTTAGCCCCAGTTTATCAAATCAATAATCCGCTCTTTGTAAAATCCCCGTAAAGTTTTTTAGAGGCGATTTGGCGCACCTACCAATACGCATATCTCTGGTAGCCCGGTTCGAAACGTTGGAATTAACCGCAACTGCTACGCAACCCAGTAGTGCGTTGCTGCGTTTTGCACCGCATCCTTGTAGGGAACGGATTTATCCGTTCCGCTTGCCACGGCTTCGTCGGTACTCAAATATAGAATCGTAGGGGCGGCCATTGATCGTTTTTTAGAGGCGATTTTACATTCTACAAATACATTTTTTGCGGTATCCCGACCGGTGATTACTGACGAAGTCGGTACATATGGAAACAAAGTAGCGCCTACTGCGCGGATATAATTACACCTCATCTGCCGCAAGCGGCATCTTCCCCTCAAGCTCCGCAAGGGGAAGACAATGTCGAAACCTTGACTGCGTACCGTTGTATTAACTGCGTCGGTAGATGCAACAAAACGGAACGGATAAATCCGTTCCCTACGATTCTATTTCGGTGCCGATGAAACCATAACATGCGGAACGGGCAAGCCCGTTCCCTACAATGGTGCATCCCAAAATTCAGCAGCGTGCTATGGGGTAGCGAGGCAGTTACGGTTTTCACCGCACCCTCGAACCGGGCAACCGCAATAAACGTATCGGTACAATGTAAAATCGCCTCTAAAAAATCGCCTCTAAAAAACCCTTGACAAATGGGGAGGTTTTTGATATTCTATTTAAGCGCTCCAAAGACAGCAGGTGACTTATGGTGTAAATCCTGCCGAGGATGGCATCATATTTTTGATTGCTTACAACCTTCGTGTCTTTGTGCACGGAGGTTTTCTTTATGAGCGTGAACATCAGTGTGGAGGTGAAAAACACACATGCCTAACGCAAAAGTTCTCAGCGAGAAGCAGGCGATCGTAGAAGCACTCGTCGAGCGCATCAACGCAGCAAGCGCAGGTATTCTGGTTGACTACCAGGGTATCACCGTGGCCGAAGATACGGCTCTGCGTACCGAGATGCGCAAGGAGGGCGTTGACTACACCGTCGTCAAGAACACCCTTACCAGGATCGCTATCGACAAGGTCGGAATGAACGAACTTGATCCCGTCCTCAACGGCAGCACATCCATGGCAACCAGCACCGAGGACCCCATCGCTCCGTTCCGTATCATCAGCGATTACTCCAAGAAGCTCGGCGATAAGTTCAATATCAAAGCAGCTTTCATGGAGGGCAAGATCCTCAGCGAGCAAGAGATAGCAGAGCTGTCCACGCTCACCAGCAAGAACGACCTGTACTCGAAGCTGGCAGGCTCCCTGAATGCGATCATGGGCGGCCTTGCAGTTGCTCTGAGCGAAGTCGTCGAGCAGAAGGGCGGCGCAGCCGCTCCGGCAGAAGCAGCAGAATAATCGGCTGCATCAAACATTAAAATTTGGAGGAAATTATAATGGCAAGCGAAAAAATCACCGCCATGATCGACGAGATCAAGGCTCTTTCCGTTCTCGAGCTCAAGGAGCTCGTTGATGAGATCTGCGAGACCTTCGGCGTTTCCGCAGTAGCAGCAGCAGCTCCCGCAGCAGGCGGCGCAGCAGAGGCTGTCGCAGAGAAGACCGAATTCGACGTTGTTATGACCAGCTTCGGCGCAGAGAAGATCAAGGTCATCAAGGAGATCCGCGGCATCACCGGTCTTGGCCTGGCAGAGGCAAAGGCAATGGTCGAGAAGGTTCCCGTTGCTGTCAAGGAAGGCATTTCCAAGGAAGACGCAGAGGCTCTCAAGGCTCAGCTCGAGGCAGTCGGCGCAGCAGTCGAGATCAAGTAAGAAATTACTTAAACATTCAAAAAACTCCGTTCATCCGAACGGAGTTTTTCTTTTTAGAGGCGTATTTGGTCTGATACCGATACGGTTCTTGCGTCAGCACGACCGGATGGTGCGGAGGAAACCGTGGATGCCTCGCAACCCGGTAGTGCGGCGCAAAACGCAGCTCCGCACTAATGTTACGCGACAGTTTTCCGGTTTTGTCGGTAACTTCGACACCGGGATACCGCAATGAATGTATCCGCAGGTGCGTCAATGCGCCGCTAAAAAATTATTCGATGAGAAGGGTGTCCATGATTGCGAGCATTTCGGGGTTTGAGCGGAGCTTTACGCGCTCGTCCTCGTTATCGTCGCCCATGAGCACGACCGTTGTCAGCACATAGTCGGACGTCGAGTCAGCGGCCGGGAACGCCATGCAGTAGCTGCCGCCGTTTGTGAAGCAGATTCCTTCGGCGTTTTTGAAGCTGACCTTGCCGAAGTTCTTGTAGTTTTCGGCAACGGATCTCTCGAGCGCCGCGAAGTCCTCTCCGTGATAGTACGGCGCGTATTCGATCTGGATGGAGAAGTCGTCGGTGTTTATGATCGCAACATGCGAGTCACCCGAGTCGGTGATGTAGCCCTCGGACACGACGCCGAACGCGTGCTTATCGGCATCGTATGTGACCGTGACGGTGATCTCCTTTGCGTCCTTATAGCCGCTTGCGAAGCTGTAAACTCCGGCTTTGGGGTTCTTGAAGGAAAACTCCGCATTGTTTTTGCCGCCGGACTTAGGAGCGGCTTTCGCCGCGGGCTTTGCCGCTGCCGGCTTCTTCTCCGCGCCGGACTTGCCCTTGAGCGCAAGCGCCGCGCCTGCCGCCGCTGCTGCCGCGATGGGTGCTATGAACAGCCATTTTTTCATGGTTTCAACCTCCGTTTATTTTCATTTTCTGGCTTGCTATGATTTTAACCCATACAGGCATGCATAGTCAAGCGCATTGACGCGAACCTTAAGTTTTGCTACAATATTTCAGTGGCGAATTGACGCTGCTACGGATACGGTGATTGCCGGTGCCCGGTTCGGGGCATTGGCAGAAACCATAACGTTTCGCGTAACGCAAGTGCAGCAAATGGTTTTGTCAGCACTCACCGGTCGGGCTGACGCAACGAACGTATTGGCATCAGCGTAAAGGCGCTACTAAAAAGCCTTCCCCTGCGTAGCTTGAGGGGAAGACAATTTGGTGCAGACAAAGTTTTGCACTAATATAGCACAATCTAATGTATGGCGAGATGCTACGGTTTCCTCCAATGTTCCGAACCGGGCAGCCAGAGATATATGTATCAGCAGGTGCGGCGAATCGCCACTAAAAAAGCCCGTTCCCTACAAGCGGCCGGTGGCCGCAGCGGAGAGCTAATAGCTGATAGTTAATAGCTGTCAACCCCTCGACAGCAAAGCTGCCTGCTCCCCTTGACAGGTGAGCCAATGGGGTGCGCCGCAAAACTCAGCAATGCACTAATGTATGGCGAAACGTTACGGTTTCCTCCAATGTTCCGAACCGGGCACTAATATAAATGTATAGGAGCGGCGCTAAAGCGCCACTAAAAAGATGGAGTTGTGGAAAGACGGGCCGCAGTTTGAGCAGTCGGAGCATTTCCGGCTGGGCACGGACTCCGTGCTGCTGGCCGATTTTGTGAATATAGGCGCACGGCGTCGAGGCATCGATCTCGGCTGCGGCTCGGGCATACTGTCGCTGCTGCTTCTGACGAGGAGCACGGCACTGCATATGACGGGGCTTGAGCTGAACCCCGAGGCTGCGCGCGTTGCGCGTGAGAACATTGCCGCGAACGCGCTGGATGCGCGCTGCGATATCGTCGTCGGCGATATCCGACGCTGCCGGGATGAGTTCAAGACCGGGCAGTTTGACCTCGTAGTGTCGAACCCACCGTACTTTGCCGCCGGAAGCGGCAAGCTCAGCCCGAACGCGGATAAGGCCGCGGCACGCGGCGAGGTGCTGTGCACATTGGAGGATGTCTGCCGCGCGGCCGCGTTCCTGTGCCGAACGGGCGGCGCGTTCTGCCTTGTGCATCGCGCCGAGCGACTTGCAGACGTGATATGCCTGCTGCGCGAGAACGGCTTTGAGGCAAAGCGGCTGCGCACGGTCGCGCACAGACCCGGCAAGGAGCCGTCGCTCGTGCTCATCGAGGCACGGCGCGGCGCAGGCTCGGGACTTAAAATAATGCCGCCGCTGCATATCTGCGGCGACGACGGGCGCGAGAGCGCCGAGATAAAACGCATCTATCACAGGGAGGACTGACATGAGCGGTAAATTATACTTGGTCGGAACGCCGATCGGCAACCTCGGCGACCTTTCGCCGCGCGGCGAGCAGGCGCTGCGCGACGCAGACTTCATCGCCGCTGAGGACACACGCGTTACAATGAAGCTGCTCAACCACTTCGACATACGCAAGCCGCTCGTGAGCTATTTCGAGCACAATAAATATGCGTCCGGCGCGAAGATCCTCGAGCGCATCATCGCCGGAGAAAACTGCGCGCTCGTGACCGACGCCGGCATGCCGGCCATATCCGACCCCGGCGAGGAGCTGGTGCGCATGTGCGCCGAGAGCGGGGTCGAGGTGCTTGTCGTGCCCGGCCCGGCCGCCCTGGTATCGGCCGTTGCACTGTCGGCGCTGCCGTCGGGCAGGTTCTGCTTCGAGGGTTTCCTGTCCACCGCGAACAAAAGCCGCCGCGAGCACCTTGAAAGTCTGCGCGGCGAGAAGCGCACCATGATCTTTTACGAAGCGCCGCACAAGCTCATGCGCACGCTCGAGGACATGAAAGCCACTTTCGGCGCGGATCGGCGCATCGCGCTGTGCCGCGAGCTGACAAAGCTCCATGAGCAGACGATACGCACGACGCTCGGCGAGGCGGTCGAGTATTTTTCCGCAACGCCGCCCAAGGGCGAGTTCGTGCTGGTCATCGACGGAGCGCCGGATTCCGAGCCGGAGTTTACGCTCGCCGACGCGCTCACCCTCGTCGAGCACTATCGCTCCGAAGGCCTGTCGCGCAAGGCCGCCTGCAAAAAGGCCTCCGCCGAGACCGGTCTGTCCCCCAAAACCCTCTACGACAGGTCTTTAGAGGCGCTTTGACGCAGTCACCAATACGCCTCTAAAAAATCGCCACTGAAAAAGTTGACAAAGGGAAAGGCAGGGCGTATAATCGAGGCTGTTTTTTCGGGCGAGGGGGAAATTGCTTCATGTACGCCAAGCGCATACGCGGCCAGATGTCCGAATCCATGCTCACGGCCGTGTTTATAATCCTGTCCGGCGGTTTGCAGGATTCTTACACCTATCTTTGCCGCGGTAAGGTTTTCGCAAACGCGCAGACGGGCAACATCGTGCTGCTCAGCGCATATCTCTTCGACGGAGAGTGGTCGCACTGCACTCGATATCTTGTTCCTGTGCTGGCCTTTATGCTCGGTATTTTCGTTGCCGAGTGCGTCCACCGGCATTATAAATACATGGAGCGTGTACACTGGCGGCAGCTCATAATTTTGTCCGAGATAGTCCTGCTTTTCGCCGTCGGCTTTCTGCCGCAGACGATTAATACTTTCGCCAACGCCGTCGTTTCCTTCGTGTGCGCCATGCAGGTGCAGACCTTCCGCAAGGTGCGCGGCCACGCCTACGCAAGCACCATGTGCATCGGCAACATGCGCAGCGGCACCGAGGCACTTTGCGCATATTTCCACACGCGCGATATCGCGATCCTGCACAAGGCGCTGACGTATTTCGGCGTGATCGGCCTGTTCGCGCTCGGCGCCGGGCTTGGCGCGCTGCTGACAAACGTTTTTGCCGTCCGCGCGATCTGGTTTTCCTGCGCTCTGCTGGCAATAAGCTTTTTCATGATGTTTATTAAAGAGACAGAGGAAAAGTAAGGCTGCGCCGATAGTAGGGGCGAGCATTGCTCGCCCGAATTTTCGTCCGCACTATATCATCACATTAAAAATGACCCGTACATAAGATCCGGGTCATTTTGTTTTGGGCGTGATCATCCTGCTTTTGTTATCTCATCAATGTTAAGGAAATACCCCATTACGTCTCCAACATCGGTAATTTTGCCCTTTACTATCAGGGTGTCGCCGATGGTCGCGTCCATTATAACGTCTTTCTGCTCGGTAGCTCTGATATAGCAAGTTATATTTGCGAGAGTATAATTATCTGCCGCATCAAGAGTTATGTACGCACCATCACTGTCAATAGCGTCTAATCGGCCAGTGATTTCAACATACTGTCCCTTGTACTTATCTGATGCTTTCATTGCATTTGTTTCAAGGTCAGACATAAGTTCGGACATGTTATAAGCCGTGTAAGTAATCTCCGGACTATTTGATTCGGAAGTGTTATTTGTGCTTGTGTTACCGTCGGAATTATTACTGATCGTATTATTGTTGCCCTGATTGCTGTTGCTCGGATCATTTCCACCCACGCTGGCCGCAACGGCGATTATCACAACAACGATCAGCGCGATGATCAGCGGATTTTTGTAAAAGGGCTTTTTGTTTTTACCTCCGCACTGAGGGCATGTTTTTGCACCGGCGGCTATTTCCGCGCCGCAATGCTTGCACGTCACCATTTTGGACTCTTTTGCCATTTCTTTTCCATCTCCTTATCATTCAGCCTTTTCTATCAAATAGTGTACCTTTTGATAGTAAAGTTTTTGCACCCAAAAATGGCAAGAGTTGTCCGCAAAACAAATTTGTACAAGCGGTTTTAGACAAATTTAGAGGTAAAGTATTGCATTTTTGTGAACAATCTGTTATCATAGCATGTAATGACAGCTACTATCAAAAGGTACACCTTTTGATAGTTTTTTATTTCCCCTTGCCGCGTTCTGAGCGCAGGCGGCGATAGAAGGTGGCCTCGCTCATTCCGCAGCGCGCGATAAGCTCGCCAAAGGGCAGCGCGCCGATCTCCCATCTGTAAACAAGCTTTGAGAAATCATCCGGCAGCGGCTTTTCGGGCCTTCCGAAGCGCACGCCGCGCTCCATTGCCGCCGCTATGCCCTCTGCCTGCCGCTTTTTGATGTTCTCGCGCTCGGACTGCGCGACGAAGGACAGAATTTGCAGCACGAGGTCGGCGATGAATGTGCCCATGAGGTCCTTGCCCTGCCGCGTGTCCAGAAGCGGCATGTCGATAACGACGATGTCAATGCCTATCTCCTTCGTGAGATAACGCCACTGCTGCTGGATCTCCTCATAGTTTCGGCCGAGGCGGTCGATGCTGAGCACATACAGCAGATCGCCCTCGCGCAAGCGGCGCGCGAGCTGTTTGTACTGCGGACGAAGGAAGTCCTTGCCCGACTGCTTGTCAACGAAAATGTTCCGCTCCGGGACGTTTCTTGCGCGAAGCGCGAGCAGCTGCCGCTCCTCGTTCTGGTCGGTGCTCGATACGCGCGCGTAACCGTAAATATCCATAATATCTCCCATGTGCAAACAGCAGGTGCAGAACAGTCCGCACCTGCTGTTTTTGATTTTATTCCTCATTATCGCCGTCGCCGGTTTTATCGTCAATGGTCTTTTTTCCGCGCGCGATGAGCTTTTTGAGGAGATCCGGGACGGGAGCACCCATTGCGGCGGCGTTTTCCACGATGCTGCCAAGCTCCGTGAAGAAATACCACGCCGCGACTATGGGCGTTATCAGGCAGCTTTGGCCGATCATCGGCAGCTCAAAGCCGAAGTTATCGCCCACGAGCCTGAGCACAAGATCGCACATTGCGGCAACCAGCACGCCGAAGATGCTGCCCAGCTTGTGCCACAGGCCGCGCCGTGCGGCCGCGCTGCTCCAGGTTTTGTTATACAGTGCCGCGAACGTGCCGGTAAGATAGTCCAGCGCCATCGCGATAAGCCACAATACCACCATCCAGCCGACCCAGCCGAACAGCGCGGTTCCGAAGGCGATAAGCGCTGCCGCCGCGGCCTTAATCTCGGCGGCTTTATCCGGTGTGTCCATTTTCCTAAGCCTCCCTTTCAAAATAGCGGCGCATGATCTCCATCGTGCGGAGCATATCTTCCGTTATATCAAGCTTGCCTCCATCCTTGCCGTGCAGGGCGCCGGCGTCAACAAAGCGCTGCGCCATCTCACGGTAGCCGGCCGGTATATCCTCAAGCCTTTCCCATCTTATCATGTCGTTTTCGCTTCCTTTCTCAATATAATTTCGCCCGGCGGCACGGCATATGCCGCGGCATATCGCCTCGCCGATATCGTCCGTGTGCTCGACTATCCAGCGCGCGGTGTCGGGTGAGTCGTGGAACTCGCACTCGCAGTAGATGCATGTTCCGGTCGTGTTGCGGATCTCGTAAAACTGCTTCTCGCGTATGCCGTAGACCGAGCGATAGGGCGTGATCGCGTCGATCTCGTCAAAAACCGGCTGCGCGTATTTCATGCGCTCGGGGCTTTTTGACGCGACGAACACGACGCAGCCGCGGCCGCCGCCGGCGTTTGTGTGGATGCAGACGTGAACGTCCGCGCCCCAGGCGTTGGACTCGCGCACGCGCTCGTACATGGCGTTCGAGCCGTCGGCGAAGTTTGTTTTTACCTCAAAGCCGTTTCGCTCGAGTGCCGTCTTGCACGCAGCGGCGATCTTCCGGCACTGAAGAGCCTCGTTCGTGCCGCCGTAAGCATAAGGATTGCTCAGCTGATCCGAGGGTGAGAGATATATTTTCAAATTGATCATTCCTTTCGGCAATTTATTCTATGCTGATGCCTCAGCTCCCTCTACCCATAGGCTGTTTTCGAGCCCGGCTTGTACGTTTGCGTGCAAGTAAACCGTTAAGGATGAAAGATATTTACACTTTGTTCATGATTATATTGACAAATTTACTAAAACGGCGTATTATTTATATACTGCTTTAAATTAAAAAAGCAAGAGAAAGAATTAATGGAGAGAAAGTAATGGAAAACAAAATGGAAAAAAGGTACGGACTGCCTACCGCGATTTCCATGGTCATCGGAATCGTTATCGGTTCCGGTGTCTTTATCAAAGGCGGCAAGGTCCTGTCGCTCACCGGCGGCAACCTTTTGCAGGGTATTGCGGTCGTCGGCATAGTTGGCTTGATATGCATCATCTGCTCGCTGGTTTTTGCAACGCTTGGCAGCAAGTATGAGAAAGTCAACGGCGTCGTTGACTACGCCGAGCTTGCGCTCGGCTCCAAGTACGCTTACTATGTAGGTTGGTTCATGACAACGATCTACACTCCGGCGCTTGCGTCGATGCTGGCGTTTTTCTCGGCAATGATGTTCTTGCAGCTGTTCGGCATATCGTCGATCGACTTTGCAAACGGCCAGGTAAACGCCGTTGCGATCGGCGTCGGCGCGGGATTTTTGATGATCGGCTACGGCATCAACGCGCTCAGCCCGAAGATCGCCGGCAAGCTCCAGGTCGGAATGACGGTCATCAAGCTCATTCCGCTCATTCTCATGGGTGTTGCCGGAACCATTGCCGGACTTGTCAACGGCACGACGCTCGAGGTGCTCGACTATGTAAATTCCGCCGACTATGTCGCCGTTGACGGCACGGGATTTTTCAAGGCGATCGTCGGATTTGCCTTCGCCTACGAGGGATGGATACTCGCAACGAGCATCAACGCCGAGCTTAAGGATTCAAAGAAGAACCTGCCTCGCGCACTGGTCATCGGCGCGCTGGTGACGATCGTTCTCTACGCTCTGTATATCTGGGCGATGAGCATCGTGGGCGATGTTAACACCATCATTTCCACCTGGCCGTTCGGCGAGAGCCTGCCGCGCCTTGCGTTCTCGAAGCTGTTCGGCAACGTCATCGGCACTATTGTGTATGTGTTCATCACCATCTCCTGCCTCGGCACGATGAACGGCCTCATTATGGCCTCCTGCCGCAGCATGTACTCCGTTTCCGCGCGCGGCATGGGCCCTCAGCCGAGCTTCTTCGGCCACATAGACGATCAGAATAACTTCGCCATCAAGTCCTCCATCGTCGGCATGATGCTCGCAGGCTTCTGGTATGCCTGGACGGTCATGATGTGGATGGGCGGCCCCGGCCTGTTCGGCGCGGTGCACTCAAGCGAATGGTTCGCCTGGGAGCCGGACGAGATCGGCATCATCTGCCTGTATCTGATGTACATCCCCATGATGATCGGACTCATGGTCAAGGCAAAGGAGCTTGGCCCCGTCAAGCGCTTTGTTCTGCCCATTCTGGGCGTTGCCTGCTGCCTGTTCTTCTGCTACGCGATCTGGACGGGCTACGGCTGGAAGCAGTGCGTCGGCTTCCTGATCTTCTTCGCGGTCGTCATGTTCATCGGTTATCTGTTTGAAAGATACCGCGTAAAGAACGCTCAGACGGCAAAGAAATAAGCTCAAAACAAAAAATCGCCCCTGCGTCACATCGGCGCAGGGGCGTATTGCGTGAATGAAAAAAACAAGGTATAATATAAGTAATTATCAGGTTCCGGAGGAAAACATGAGATATCCCTGTCTGGTGGTCGATCATGACGACACCGTTGTCAACAGCACCGCCACGGTCCACTACCCCTGCTTTGTCGAGTACACAGGTATCTATCATCCCGAGGTGCATTACACGCTCGAGGAGTATATAAAATACAACTTTGACCCCGGCGTTGTCGCGTTTTTCTGCGATATCATCGGCATGAGCCGCGCCGAGACCGAGCGTGAGCAGCTATATTGGAACGACTATGTCCAGCACCACGTTCCGCAGGCCTACGACGGCATGCGCGAGCTGCTTTGGCGGCATAAGGAGCAGGGCGGCGTGCTGTGCGTCGTGTCGCACTCCTACACGCAGAACATTCTGCGCGATTACCGCGAAAACGGCCTGCCCGAGCCTGACCTGGTGTTCGGCTGGGAAAGTCCGGCGAGCGAGCGTAAGCCCAGCCCCTATCCGCTTGAGCAGATAATGAAGCGCTTCGGCTTTTCGCGCTCGGAGCTTCTGATGCTCGACGACCTCAAGCCCGGCTACGATATGGCCAAAAGCTGCGGCGTTGATTTTGCGGCCGCCGGCTGGTCGAATGACATCCCGGAGATCGAGAGCTTCATGCGCTCAAATTGCGATAAATACTTCAAAACGGTTGCCGGATTTTCCGACTTCCTTGAGGAGATTTGACAATGAAAATGGGTAAAAAGATCTACCGCGTCGTGCTCACCGGAGGCCCCGCCTCGGGCAAGACGACGCTTATAAGCCGCATCCTCAAGGAATTCAAGCAGGATGACGGCTGGCGCGTTATAACCATTCCCGAAACGGCGACCGAGCTTATATCGGGCTTCGGAATAAACCCATTCGGTGTTTGCATGTCGATGCTGAAGTTTCAGGACTTTGTCATTGCCGACCAGATCCACAAGGAAAAGCTTGCCCTCCAAGCGGCAGAAGTCGTGCCGGAGGAAAAGGTGCTCATCGTTTACGACCGCGCGCTTTTGGACGACAAGGCATACATCACCGACGAGGAGTTTGCCGAAACGCTTTATCGCGTCGGCGGCAAGACCGAGGCCGAGGTGCTCGCAGGCTACGACGCGGTGCTGTATCTCGTCACCTGTGCCAAGGGCGCGGAGTTTGCGTACAACCTCGGTAACACCGCGCGCAGCGAGTCGATAGAGTACGCGCGCGAGATCGACGATCGAACGCTGAATGCCTGGAGCGCGTATCAGAACCTGCGCATCATTGATAATTCGGTCAATTTCGAGGATAAGATCAACCGTGCGATACGCGAAATTTACCGCGTCATCGGCGAACCCGAGCCGATGGTCAAAAAGCGCAAGTACCTCATTGCCATGCCGGATATTGAGCTTTTGAAGTCGCGCTACCGCGCCGTCGGCATCGACATGGTGCAGTCATACCTCGCAATGACGAACCCGGCCATAGAACGCCGCGTCCGGCGGCAGAAAAACGGCGAAGAGGAGCTGTATTTCTACACCGAGAAGCATTTTCGCCCCGACGGCACGAAGTGGGACACCGAAAGGCCGATCACCGAAAAGGAATACGGCCGCTATATGCTCGAGGCTGACCCAACGCTCAGCAGCGTGAGCAAGGTGAAGTACCGCTTTGTGTATGACAGCTGCCGGTTTGAGATCGACGTTTACCCGTTCTCGGCCGAGCGCGCAGTGCTGTTTTGTTATTCCGAAAAGCCGGAGCGCAGCGCTCCGCCGGAGCTTGAGATCATCAGCGACGTGACCGGCAAAGCCGAATATAAGAATAAGCAGCTTGCAAAATCACAAACTCTGTGAAAAAGTGCCCGACAAATTAGTGCCCGACAAATTGTCGGGCACTTCAGTCTGTCGAGAAACCCGGCTGCGGAAACCGGGTTTCTAGTGCATTTAACGGGGGGAACTGGAAAAACCAAGGGATAAAACACTCCTTCCACTTCCGGGTGGCCAGCTTTTTCAGATTCATGGCAGCAAACTTAAGCTTCACCCAGTTCGTCACCTGGGCCAAGCCTCTGTATTGTGTATAACGCATAGCGTGTTTTTCTTTGGCGTCTGCAAAGACGCGTTCAATCGTCTCTTTACGCCGCCGGTAAA
>ERZ773147.1237-NODE-1237-length-27184-cov-6.505400_pt1 | contig 27184 bp, 29 predicted proteins | sample MGYA00580851_ERZ773147 | MGnify/ENA primary metagenome ERZ773147 (study PRJEB29015, sample SAMEA2737818) | human gut metagenome | biome: human gut; feature: human-associated habitat; material: faeces | place: China | collected 2012 ... | reverse complement strand
TTGGTATAGCTATAATCCGGATGAACTTTGCGGAATGTACTGGCTTATGAAACACATTACTTTGAAGATTCGGATTCACCGAGCGTATTCCAGACAGCAAGCTTCTGGATTCAGATTGCACTCGCTGTTGTTATTTTAGGACTGCTTGCATTTGTAGTAATCAGAAGTGCAAGACCATTAACAGTAGAGGAGACAGAACCGGAATTGTCAGTAGAAGAAATGCTTGCAACAACCAAAGAGAACCAGCCTGCTGTTGATGACATCGATATTCAGGAGAAGTCAGAAACGAGAAAGGCAATTGAAAAATTCGTTGATGAGAATCCGGAAGCAGTGGCATTACTGCTGCGTAACTGGTTAAATGACGGATGGGATTAATAAAAGGCAGATAAAGATATAGATGTATATTGGAATGGAGTGAGAGTATGCCAAAGGCAGCAGGGAAAGATAAAGAAATGGACGGTGTTGAAAAAGCAGCGATTCTTTTGATAGCATTAGGACCGGAAAAATCAGCACAAATCTTTAAACATTTAAAAGAAGATGAAATAGAAGAACTGACACTGGAGATTGCAAATACCAGAAGTGTGTCACCACAGACCAAAGAAAGCGTATTAAACGAATTCTATCAGGTATGCCTTGCACAGCAGTATATTGCAGAAGGTGGTATTGGCTATGCCAAAGAACTCCTGGATAAGGCATTAGGCAGCGACAAGGCACAGGAGGTTATTACAAAACTGACAGCATCCCTTCAGGTTCGTCCGTTCGAATTTGTACGAAAGACAGATCCAAGTCAGGTGTTGAACTTTATTCAGGACGAGCATCCACAGACCATAGCCATGATTTTGTCATATCTGTCACCGGCACAGTCTGCAATGATTTTAGGAGCCCTGACACCGGAGAAACAGGCAGATGTTGCAAAACGTATTGCCAAGATGGACAGGACTTCACCAGATGTAATCAAAGAGGTAGAGCGTGTGTTAGAGAGAAAACTTTCTTCCCTGATCAATCAGGATTACACAATTGTGGGTGGTGTAGATGCTATCGTTGGTATTTTGAATACGGTAGACCGTGGAACAGAGAAACATATTATGGAATCCTTAGAAATCGAAGAGCCGGAACTTGCAGACGAAATCCGCAAGAAGATGTTTGTGTTCGAAGACATCCTGTTGCTGGACGACCGTGCAATCCAGCGTGTGCTGCGTGATGTGGACAACAATGACCTTGCTGTTGCACTGAAGGGTGCCAACGAAGAGGTTCAGAATGTTATCTTTAAGAACCTGTCCAAACGTCTTGCTGCCATGATTCGTGAAGATATGGAATTCATGGGTCCGGTAAGAATGAAGGATGTAGAAGAAGCACAGCAGAAGATTGTTGGTATTATTCGTAAACTGGAAGACTCCGCAGAAATTGTAATTTCCCGTGGCGGAGGTGATGAGATTATTGTCTAATTTATATAAACAGCGTTTTATCACGAATGAATCTGAGAGCCGCGTGATTAATTCCAATACGCTGGCGTATCGTATTTTAGAAGAACAGTCCCGGGCTCTTGCAAAGACAAGAGAACCGGAACAGCCACAGGCAGAGTCAGGTGGATTTGTAGAAGGAATTGCTGCACCGCAGGTGGAAACAATTGATTATGAAGCAGAGGCAAAGGAAAAAGCAGAAGAAATTTTAGCACAGGCAAATGCCGAAGCAGACGAAATCCGAAAAGCAGCCCGGGAGGAAGCAGACGAAATTCGTAAGCAGGCACAGGAACAGGGACAGGCAGAAGGTTTGGAACAGGGAATGCAGGAAGGTGCTGCGGTTTATGATGCAAAGTTAGAGAGCATTGGAAAAAGGGAACAGCAGCTGCAGGATTCTTATCTGGAACAGATGCGGGAACTGGAACCGAAGCTTGTACATACAATTACAGATGTGGTTTCCCATGTTTTCCATGTGCAGTTCCATGATAAGGATGAGATTGTACTTTATCTTGTAAAACGGGCAATGGAATCCATTGACGGACCGAAAGAATTTACAATCAAAGCAGGTCCGAAACAGGCAGCATATCTGGAAGAACATAAACAGGAGCTGTTAGAATGCGTGGGACAGAATGCAACTTTGGATTTAGTTACCATTCATTCCATGACTGAAGGAGAATGTATCATAGAGACAGATACAGGAGTGTTTGAGTGTGGAATGGATGTACAGCTGGATAATCTGATTCGTGATATACAGTCATTGTGTATGTGAGGAAAAAAGAGTGACATGTGATTTGGAAAAATATCAGTTACTTTCGGATAAGACATATTATACCTGCCTTGGAAGAGTGTCTAAGGTAGTAGGTCTTACCATTGAATCTATCGGACCGGAAGCAAAACTGAATGACTTGTGTAAAATATATCGGGATAGAGAGCAAAAAGAATATGTCATGGCAGAGGTAGTCGGTTTTAAGGATAACCGGCTGTTATTGATGCCTTTTGACAGTATTGAAGGTCTGGGTGTTGGATGTATCGTAGCAAATACGGGACATCCTTTGTCTGTTTTGGTGGGAGATGAGGTTTTAGGCCATATTCTGGATGGAATTGGACGACCGACAGATGTGGATGAGATTCATACCGATAAGGAATATCCGATTGAAGCCCCGCCACCAGATCCGATGAAGCGTGAAATCATCAGTGAGGTATTACCACTGGGAGTTAAAGCAGTGGATGGATTAATTACCATTGGAAAGGGACAGCGTATTGGAATTTTTGCGGGTTCCGGAGTTGGTAAGAGTACCCTGCTTGGTATGTTTGCAAGAAATACCAAAGCGGATATCAATGTAATTGCCCTGATTGGAGAGCGGGGCAGAGAGGTGAGAGAATTTATTGAACGGGACCTTGGCGAAGAAGGTATGCGCCGTTCGGTGGTAATTGTGGCAACTTCAGATAAACCGGCATTGATTCGTAATAAAGCAGCCAAAACTGCAACAGCTGTAGCGGAATATTTCAGGGATCAGGGAAAAGATGTACTGCTGATGATGGATTCACTGACCCGATTCTCCATGGCACAAAGAGAAATCGGACTTGCTACCGGGGAACCACCGGTTACCCGTGGATATCCGCCAAGCGTGTATTCGGAAATGCCGAAATTATTAGAGCGGGCAGGAACAGCAGAAAGAGGTTCTATTACCGGACTTTATACGGTGCTGGTAGACGGTGACGATTTTAATGAGCCGATTACCGATACAGCAAGAAGTATTCTGGATGGACATATTGTGTTATCCAGAAAATTAGGACATAAGAATCATTATCCGGCAATCGATATTTTGCAGAGTATTTCCCGTGTAATGAGTTCCATTGTTTCGGCGGAGCATAAGGCGGTGGCAGGAAAGCTGAAAAATGTACTGGCAACCTATCAGGAAGCAGAAGATTTGATTAATATTGGCGCTTATAAGAGCGGCTCCAATGAAGAAATTGATTATGCGGTTTCTAAGATAAAAGCGGTCAATGAGTTTCTGTGTCAGAGGACTGATGAAAAATTTACATTTGAAGAAGAATTGACATTGTTGGAAGATGTATTCAAGTAGGAATGAGATATGGCAAAATTTATTTACCGAATGCAGAATATTTTAGATATTAAATTAAAACTGGAAAGTCAGGCAAAGATTGCATACAGCCAGGCAAATGCAGCACTCCGGGAAGAAGAGGCAAAGCTTTTAAAACTCTTTGAGCGGAAGAATGCATATGATAACCGGGCAAAAGAGTTGGTTGAAGGCAAAATAGATTTGCTGGAAATAAAAAAATGCAGACAGGCAATTGAAAGCATGAAGGTGTTGATTCGAAGACAGATGATGCAGGTGCAGGTAGCAGAGAAAAATGTGGAAGCCGCCAGGCAGAAACTGGAAGAAGTTATGAAAGAGCGAAAGACGCAGGAAAAACTACGGGAAAAGGATTTTGAAGATTTCAAACAACAACTGGCGCAGGAAGATAACAAGGTAGTAGACGAACTGGTAAGCTATAGCTATGGCAGACCGAAAAAATAGACAGGTGGTGTAACGATGGCAGAAGAAATGGATAAGAAAGCAGCAAAGAAAGCGGAGAAGGCAAGAAAGAAGGCAGAAAAAAAGGCTGCAAAGAACATGGAAACTGATTTGGAAAATACAGAAGAAGAGGAAGGCAGTTCTTCAAAACTGGCAGTTGCTCTGGTAACATTGGTCATCATTATTGTATGGCTGGCAATACTGACACTGCTGATTAAATGGGATGTTGGAGGATTTGGCTCTACGGTAATGCGTCCACTATTAAAAGATATTCCGTATGTCAACCGGATTTTACCGGACTCTGAGGACGATCTTTCTACGGAAGAGGATTATCCATATAAGAACATGGATGAAGCGGTAGCTTACATAAAAGAACTGGAGCAGGAACTGGCACAGGCACAGCAGGGGAGCAGTGAAAACAGTGCTTATATCGCGGATTTGGAAGCACAGTCCCAGAAGCTGAAAGAATATGAAGCAAATGAGGCTGCTTTTGAAGAAGAAAAAGAAAAATTTTATAATGAGGTTGTTTTTTCGGACCAGGCACCCGATATAGAACAATATAAGGAATATTATGAGAGCATTGATCCGGATAATGCGGAACTTTTGTATAAACAGGTAGTGGAACAGCAGCAGACAGACAGTAAGATATCTGATTATGTTAAGGGCTATTCCCAGATGAAACCGAAGGAAGCAGCAGCCATATTTGACACCATGACAGATAATCTGAATCTGGTGGCACAGATATTGGAAAATATGGATGCGCAGTCAAGAGCTGATATTCTAGGGAAAATGAATTCTGATACAGCCGCAAAGGTGACAGAAATCATGAATCCTTCAGAATAAATAAAATTGAATAAAGAAGAAAGGAGGAAGAATACATGACGAGTGCAAAGATTTCGGGAATGGTATCAACCCCTGGAACTTTAGACACAGGACTTTCCAAAGTGACGGGCACTGTGGAAAAAGGGTTATGTGCAACTGCACAGGCAAGCTTTGCTTCTGTGATGGAACAGAAAACATCCGGTTATGGAAACCAGCAGCTTACCAGTGGAAATCCGGTAGGAAAAGAACCTGCAGCAACAACCACACAGCCGGCAGCTGTAGCAGACAGCGCAAAGAAACTGAATGTAAAGGAGAATTCTCCTACACAGAAAGTGGAAGAGCTGCAGAATCAACTGGAAGACACAAAGGATGCATTTGAAACTGGTGTAAAAGAAATTCTGAAAGATGAACTTGGCGTTTCGGATGAGCAGGTAGAAGATGCTATGTCTATACTGGGATTGCAGTGGATGGATTTACTGAACCCGGCAAGCCTTTCACAGCTTGTGACACAACTGACAGGAACTGAGGATGCCTGTTCACTGCTTATGAGTGAAGAATTCACAAATATTATGCAGAATACAGATGCGTTGGTTCAGAGCTTAAGTGAGACACTTGGAATTTCTAAGGATGAGTGGGTAGCATTACAGAATCAGTTGGCAGAACTGACAGCGGATTTTAACGAAACAGTGGATATGGCAGATGGCGGCGTGCAGGAAATTGCTCCACAGACTGATGCGACAATTACTTCACAGGATACAACAGTAATGGCAGCTACAGTTCAGATGACCCATACTACAGAAGAAACACAGAATGTACAGCCGGAAGAAGAGACAGAAGATGCAGCGCCGGTAATTCAGGTGAATGCGTCAGAGGATGCACAGACTGAAAACAATGTATCAGAGAATGCGTCCGGTGAAATGGGCGAGCCAGCAGCCCAGTCACAGAAAACGAAAGAGAGCAGTGTAAATGAACATGCGCAGAATATGGAATTTCAGGTAAGAGCAGAACAGCAGACTGTAGCACCGGAAGAGGTAAATAAGGTGGCATCCCGTACAACCATTGATGTGCAGGATATTATGAACCAGATTACAGAATTCGCAAAAGTGAATCTCTCCCCAGAAAATTCATCCATTGAGATGCAGCTGAATCCGGAAAATCTCGGAAAAGTATATTTACACATTGCAGCAACCAAAGAAGGAAATATAACTGCAGAACTGGCAGTAAGCAGTGAAACAGTAAAGACCGCTTTGGAAGCACAGATTGCAGACCTTCGAACCAGTTTAAACCAGCAGGGAATCAAAGTAGATGCAGTCGAAGTTACAATAGCAAGTCATGAATTTGAACGGAACTTGGAGCAGAATGCATCTGGAGAAGAACAGCAGGGCAGTCAGAGAGAAGAATCTGGAAGAACAGCCGGAAGAAGATTGTTCCGTGGAGAATTGGACGAGTTATCCGGGCTTATGAATGAAGAAGAAGCATTGGCAGCCCAGATTATGAAAGACCATGGAAATACCATGGATGTAACAGCGTAGAAAGGAGCACAAAATGATAATACAGCTTATAAAAAATGGAGAGGTTGTGGATACCAGTGCAGAATCAAATTCCTCATCCTCTACTTCCAAAAAATCCGGAGGTAGTCTGGATAAAGATGCGTTTTTACAACTGTTAGTAGCACAGATGAAATATCAGGATCCATTGGAACCAACAGATAATACAGAGTATATTTCACAGTTGGCAACATTCTCACAGTTAGAGGAAACCCAGAATATGCAGGCATCCTTACAGGAGATGGAAGCAAATTCACTGGTGGGAAAACAGGTAGTACTTCGTGTTACATCTTCTGCAACAGGCGAGACATCCGATGTTACCGGAACAGTAGACAGTGTAATCCATGAGAACAATAAGACTTATCTTATGGTAAATAACAACCTTTACTCCATTGACGATTTATATTCTGTTATGGACGACAGTTACATGGATGCAATCAGCCTTGCAAAATCATTTTCACTTGCAATTGCATCATTACCTTCAGCAGATGAACTTACACTGGATAATGCAGGTACACTGACCAACCTTCGGAAAGCATATGACAGCATGACCAGTTATCAGAAGTCATTCATTAAACAGAGTGATATCGATAAACTTGTAAAACTGGAAGAGAAAATGAAACAGTTACAGGCTGCCGCAGGAGAAAACGGTGATAAGACAGAAGGTAACGGTGGTACAGAAGACAAAAAAGATACAGAAGAAACAGGGAAAACAGAGTAAACCACGGAAGGTTATTAGGGAGATGAAAGCATGAATAAGATAGCAAATCAATTCACTTCCATTGAACAGGTAGCAGACCAGTATCTCAATCCTTCGAAGAGTAATAAAACGCAGCCGGAGCAGGGAGCTTCTTTTGCGGAGGTATTAAAAGAAAAGCAAAAAGCAGCAGATGTTTCCGAAGTGAAATTTTCGAAGCATGCAAGCATGCGGTTGTCTACCCGGAATATCAGTCTTTCAGACCAGCAGAGTGAACGCTTGGAAGCGGGTGTGGAGATGGCTGAGAAGAAAGGAATCAAAGAATCCTTAGTAGTAGTTGATTCGCTGGCATTCATTGTAAATGTACCGAGCAGGACAGTTGTAACAGCAATGGACCAGAATGAATCAGAAAATAATGTTTTTACAAATATTGATGGTGCAGTAATAGCATAGCCGGACCTTATGGAGGCTGTGAGAACCCTGACTGACAGATGGGTTCTGCGTCAGATATCAAATTTAGGAGGTCATTTCATTATGATGAGAGCAATGTATTCTGCTGTGTCAGGACTTAAGACACATCAGACAAAGATGGATGTTATCGGTAACAATATTGCCAATGTAAATACCGTGGCATTTAAAGAGTCCAGTGTAACATTCAGCGAGATTATGTATCAGACAATTTCTGGTGCATCCGGAGCAAATGCAACAACCGGAACCGGTGGAATTAATGCCAAGCAGATAGGTCTTGGTGTAACCACAGGCTCTACTTCCATCGACATTACTTCCGGTGGAGCAGCCCAGACAACCGGAAAAGCATTTGACTTAAGAATTACAGACAAGGGTAATACAACAAGTTTCTTTGTTGTAAGCAACGGTACTGAAAATCTTTTTACCAGAGCAGGTTCTTTCTATATCGATGGCTCAGGAAATCTTGCCATGACATCTACCGGATACAATGTTATGGGATGGCAGGTAGACCCGACCACCGGACAGATTAAAAAAGACCAGGTATCTGCACTTCGTATCATGCAGGAAAGCAATCTTACTTCTCCGGCAGAAGCAACAACGAATGCAGTTTGTGGTGGTATTGTAGATAAAAACAGTACAGAAATAACCAGTGAAAGTGGATATGCCATGAATTTGAATTTCTTCGATGCATTGGGATATTCCTATACCGCAAAATTTGCAGTCAAAGGTGTAGATACCGATGCCGGAACTTATACCGTTGAGTTGAGTGCTATTTATGATTCTTCCAATAAGAATATCTTAGAGGAGTTTTTGGCAAATGGTGGAAATCTTTCTGATGTATTCGGAGCAAATGCCAGCGGTGGAATTACTAATGCACAGACTGCTTACAATGCAATCAGTACAGAGTGGACAGATACCGGAGCATCTAATTCCTTTGGCGGAAATACATATCATCAGTTCCGTAACAGCAGTGGTGAAATGTACTATATCAATACAACACAGAATGCCGCTACCGGACAGTATGACAGCAAAGTATATCGTGCAATTACTTCAGCCGGTGGTGTAGTAAAAGGATACGAAGCAGTAACGGACGTATCACTTTCTGATATTTATACCGGGTTACAGCCTGGTGCAACCATCAACAGCATTACTGATGGTAATCCACCTACTATTGAAGCAACAGCAGTAAATTACGAACTGAAGTTTGATACTGGTACTGGAAAAGGTAAATTTGTTTCCGTGGGTGACAGCACTAACGGCTCAGTCACATTGAACATGAAACAGTTAGGCGACCAGTTTGAAAATATTTCCATTGATTTTACACAGTGTAAGAATTCTAATAATGGTGGAACATCTACTGTTGGAATGGATGCGGGAGCAATTGATGGAACAACCGGAACAGGTAAGAAGCTTGGAGCATTAACCGGTGTATTTGTAGATACCAATGGTAAAATTTACGGTTCTTACGATAATGGTAATACTGTTCTTTTGGGCCAGATTGCATCTGCCCGCTTTGCAAATGCAGCCGGACTTGAAAAAGTAGGAGATAACTGCTACCGTACTACTTTAAACTCCGGTGAATTTGATGGAATTGGTGTCGAAATTACTTCAAACGGAAGTACCATGAATCCCGGAGAACTGGAAATGTCCAACGTAGACCTGGCTTCTGAATTTACCGAGATGATTACCACGCAGAGAGGTTTCCAGGCAAACTCAAGAGTAATTACTACATCCGATACGCTTCTTGAGGAGTTGATTAATCTGAAACGATAATAAAAATAGTCAGATATAGCGAAAAATAATATAAAAACAGTACATATAGGGGAACTATATTTGATAGTTCCCCTATATATGGTATAATAGAAAATGGAATTGTTTCTAAAATAATTGTAAAAAAAGTAGACATTTTGATGAAAGTTTAGTAAGATTATATAGAAATGAAAATGAAAATACAAAAAGGTGGGTAACAAGGACCATTTTCAAAAGAATGGTGTTCCCATAATTTTATAGAAATGTAGGTGGATAAATTGGATATAGCATCACTTATTGGTACCTTGATGGGACTTGCAATGGTTTTATTTGGAATTATTCAAAGTGCAGGTGTATCGGCAATATGGAATACATATATGGACTTCCCATCCGCTGTTATTACGATTGGAGGATCTATTGCTGGTGTTCTGGCATGTAACAGTATGGCAGATTTCATTAATGGCTTTAAGTCAGCGGGAAATGCTTTTAAGTTACATAAGAATGACCCGAGTGAGATTATTGGAAATATCATTAATCTTTCAAATATTGCCAGAAAAGAGGGGCTTCTTGCATTGGAAGAAGCAGCGAATGATATTGATGATGACTTTCTGAAAAAAGGAGTTATGCTGGTAGTAGATGGAACTGACCCGGAACTGGTGCGTGGAATTCTGGAAACAGATTTGGGCTGCATTGAGGACCGGCATAAGAAAGTAATCGGCTTCTGGGAAAAGTGGGGAGAATTAGCTCCGGCTTGGGGTATGATTGGTACCCTGATTGGTCTGATTAATATGTTGAAGGATTTACAGGATGCATCTTCCATCGGACCTAATATGGCAGTTGCCCTGATTACAACATTGTATGGTTCGCTGATATCTAACTGGATCTGTAATCCGATTGCATCAAAGATGTCAGATAATAATGCCAGAGAAATTATAATGAAAGAGGTTACCGTTGAGGGACTTTTGTCTATTCAGGCAGGAGAAAACCCTCGTGTAATAGAAGAAAAACTGAAATCATTCCTGTCACCACAGGCAAGAGAGGCTTATAATGCACAAGATGAAGCCGGAGGTGAAGAATAATGGCGAGAAAGAAGCGGGAACCGGAAGCAAAGCCGGCGGCTGGCTGGATAACCACCTTTAGTGATTTGATGAATCTGTTGCTGTGCTTTTTCGTGTTGCTTTTTTCCATGTCTACCGTTGATGCAGAGAAGTTTCAGATGGTGATAGCCTCGCTGCAGAGCAGCTTAAGTATTATGCCGGCAGGCAGTATGAGTATTGGCGAGGGAGAAATGGTGGGCAACGGAATCAGCCAGTTGCCGAATATTGATGTTTTTTTTGAAACGTCCTCAGGAGAGGATGGGGATTCCCAGGGTGGCAAAACAGAAGAGACTGAGACTGAGACAGATGTAGCAGAGCAGTATAAAGAACAGGCATTGGCGGAATCAGAACAAATGGCAGAACAAATCGAGCAGCAGATAGAGGCGGGTGGATTACAGAATCAGGTGGAAGTAGATTTTAATGCCGAGTATGTAAAACTTACATTAAATGGAGCAATATTATTTGATTCGGCAAAGGCAAATATCCGGGAAGATGCCCAGCCGCTGATTGCTAAAATAGGAACTATCCTGGAAAACTATGACAGCAATGTGATTGAAATTGAAGGACATACCGACAATGTGCCAATCCATTCGTCAAAATATGAAAACAATAATGTACTGTCCATGTACCGGGCACTTTCTGTGGCGGATTTTATCCGGGATAATACCACATTGGATCCGGCACTGATTAAATCCTCAGGAAGAGGGGAATATGTTCCTGTAGCAGATAATACTACAGAGGAAGGCAGAGCAAGAAACCGTCGTGTTGAAATTAAGGTATATAATTCATATAATTCCGGCGGCACTACAGAATAGGAGGAAATGAGATGAAGAAGAACCTTATGTCAGTGCTTATTTTGGCACTGGTTCTGGTGAACCTGATTTTGACAGGAATACTTACAATAACAATCCTGCCGCAAACAAAGAAATCCAATGAGCTGGTAAACAAGGTATGCAGTGCAATTGATCTGGAGCTGGAGAGTGGGGATGGAACTGAGTCTGCCAGCATTCCAATGGACCAGATTGTGACCTATAAAATTGAAGATGCCATGACAATCAATTTAAAAACAGGTGCAGATGGCGAAACTCATTATGTAAAGCTTACAGCATCCATTTCCATGGACAGCAAGAACGATGGATATAAAACCTATGGCGAAGATATGGCTGATCGTGAAACAATTTTAAAAGATACCATTAATAGCGTAATTAATACCTATACAATGGATGAATTTAATGCGGATCGGCAGGCGGTTAAAGACGCTATACTGGCAGAACTACAGAAGCAGTTTGGTTCAGATTTTATCATTGCAGTCAACTTCTCGGAAGTAACTGTAGTATAGGATTAAAAATAGTAAGCATGAAATATAAGGTGGTGAGAGTCCGTGAGCGAAGTTTTATCTCAGAATGAGATAGATAACCTGCTTCAGGCATTGAGCAGCGGCGAGCTGGATGTAGAAGAAATGAAGGACAATGGCGAGAAGCAGATTAAGAATTATGATTTCGCCAGACCTTCCAAGTTTTCAAAAGAACACTTAAGAACACTGGAGATTGTGTTTGAACATTATGGCAGACTGATATCCACAAATCTTCCGGTTTATCTAAGAAAAAATATTCAGGTTGAGGTGATGAACTCTGAAGCAGTTACCTATTCTGAGTTTTCAAATGCACTTTCTAATCCGGTGGTTCTTGGTATTGTTAATTTTTCTCCATTGAAAGGTTCGGTTATTCTGGAGATTGCTTCAAATCTTGCATATGCCATGGTGGATCGTATGCTTGGTGGAAGCGGAGAACCATTAGCGAAAGTCCGTGACTTTTCAGAAATAGAGTTGCTGATTATAGAAAGAATTATGGGAGTCTGCGTCGACCTGCTCCGGGAACCGTGGGAAAATGTTGTGGATTTACATCCAAGACTGGAACGTATTGAAACAAATTCGCAGTTTGCCCAGATTATTTCTCCGAGTGAAATGATTGCAATTGTTACAATTAATGTAAAAATAGGAGATGTTGAAGGTCTGATGAATATCTGCCTTCCGTATCTTACTTTGGAACCTGTTATGGACAAGTTGAATACAAAATACTGGTATTCTACCATGCAGGAAAAAGATGAACAGCGTTATACGGAAGCAATTGAAACTTTGATTTCAAAAGCACCGATACCTGTAAAAGCAATTTTAGGTAACAGCACCATATCGGTAAACGACTTCATGAATTTACAGGTGGGTGATATAGTTAGATTGGACACGAAAGTGGACCAGGAGCTGGATGTTTACGTTGGAAACATTCGTAAGTTTACTGCATTGCCGGGAGCTTCGGGTGATGACTATGCAGTAAGAGTAATGTCAGTAATTAGAGAGGAGCAGTAAGTGATGGATGGAGTACTATCGCAAGAAGAAATCAATGCCCTGCTAAATAATCCGGGTGCATCATCAGATACGGCAGATGGACAGCTGAGTGATTCAGAAAAAGACACAATCGGTGAAATTGCTAATATCAGTATGGGTACCGCAGCAACGACATTGTTTTCGCTGGTGAACCGTAAAGTGGAAATATCCACACCGGTTGTTACCATGGCAAACTGGGACGACGTGGTAAAGGCGTATGAGCGTCCGTGTGTATTTATACGAATCGGATTCACCGTTGGATTGGATGGAAGCAATATCCTGATATTAAAGGAGCATGATGTTAAGGTCATTACAGATCTTATGATGGGAGGAGACGGAACCAATACAGACGTGGAACTGGGAGAGCTTCATTTAAGCGCAATCAGTGAAGCAATGAATCAGATGATGGGTTCTGCAGCTACATCATTATCATCCATGCTGAATAAAAAGATTGATATCAGCCCGCCTGTTGCAGATCTGATTGATCTGACAGGAAATATTGATGAGGGAGCAATTGATGATTTCCTGACACAGCCATTTGTGAAAATCTCTTTTAAAATGGAAATTGGTGATCTTGTGGACAGTGAAATCATGCAGCTGTATCCGGTATCTTTTGCGAGAGAGATGTGTAAAAGTATTACGGAGACCATGACAGGTGGAAATGAACCAATACAGGAAGCAACACCACAGCCGGCACCGGCTCCTGCACCACAACCACAGGCAAGCCAGCCAGCACCACAGCCTCAGCCAATGATAAATCAGCAGCCAATGATGGGACAGCCGATGATGGGACAACCTGTAGATATGTCGGCAATGTATGCAAACCAGCAGGTAAATGTACAGCCGGCTCAGTTCCAAAATTTTACTGGAGATATGAATGGGGTATTTCCAAAGGAAAATATTGATCTTATTATGGATGTACCATTGGAAGTAACCGTGGAACTGGGAAGAACCAGTAAATCCATTCATGATATATTGGATTTTGCTCCGGGAACAATCATTGAATTGAATAAGATTGCTGGAGAACCAATTGATGTACTGGTAAATGGAAAGTACGTTGCAAAAGGTGAAGTAGTTGTAATTGAAGAAAGCTTTGGTGTAAGAATTACAGAGATTATTAAATAATTAGCAAGGAGATAACTAATATGGCAAAGAGTATTTTAATTTGTGATGATGCAGCTTTTATGAGAATGATGATTAAGGATATCCTTACCAAAAATGGATATACAGTTGCCGGAGAAGCAGAAAATGGAGTAAAGGCAATCGAAAAATATAATGAAGTACATCCAGACCTGGTACTGATGGATATTACCATGCCGGAGATGGACGGAATTCAGGCATTAAAAAAGATTAAAGAAGCAGATGCAAGTGCATGTGTAATTATGTGTTCTGCAATGGGCCAGCAGGCAATGGTTATTGAAGCAATCCAGTCTGGTGCAAAGGATTTTATTGTAAAACCATTTCAGGCAGAACGTGTTCTTGAAGCAGTAAAAAAAGTAGTGGGTTAATATGATATTACTGAGTAGCAGAACATCGGGTGTACAAAGCTTTTTCCAATTGATAGGTGTATTGCTGATATTTGTTTTTGTGCTTGCAATTACATATTATGTAACAAAATGGATTGCCGGATATCAGAAGCAACATAATTTTCAGAAGAATATGCGGGTAGTGGAGACTATGAAACTCACTACAAATAAGTATATTCAGATTATAGAGGTGGGAGAGACCTATCTCGTAATCGGAATCGGAAAAGATGAAGTGACGATGTTAGCACAGCTTACAAGGGAACAGTTAAATGATGTTTCGCTGGAAGATACGGTGAAATATCAGAATACAGGAGAAAGTTTCTCTAACATTATGAAACAGTTCAAAGAACATTTACCGAAGAGCAGGCATAAGGATGAGTAATTTTAAGAAGAAATACTGTCTGGTATCTTTTATATTTGCGGTTATTGCAGTTGTTGTTACACTGGTGGCATTTGTACCACAGAAAGCGTATGCGGCATCTGTAAATATACCTGGGGTAACTGACAGCAGTAATAGTAATCAGTCAACTGAAAATGGCAATGGTACAGATGGAACAGCATCCTCTGGTAATAATGGACTTTCTGTTAATATTAATAATGGAGAGGGAAATTTATCCGGGACAGTTCGGATTTTTCTGGTACTGACTGTAATTGCGTTAGCACCATCTATTCTTATTATGCTGACTTCCTTTACCAGAATTATTATTGTGCTTCATTTTGTAAGAGCAGCAATTGGAACGCAGACTGTTCCGCCAAATCAGGTGTTGATTGGACTGGCGTTGTTCCTTACCCTGTTTATTATGAACCCGGTTTTCTCACAGATTAATGAAAATGCATTGAAACCGCTGGATGCCGGTGAAATCACGCAGGAACAGGCCTTTGAGGCAGGAATGGAGCCAATCCGTGAATTTATGTTTAAACAGACACAGGCAAAGGATATCAATACATTTTGTGACATTGCCGGCGTGACTTATGAGACACAGGATGATATATCCAATACTGTGCTGATTCCGAGCTTTATTTTAAGTGAGCTGAGACAGGCATTTATTATTGGATTTGTTATATATATTCCGTTTATTGTAATTGACATGGTAGTAGCATCTGTCCTTATGTCGATGGGTATGATGATGCTTCCGCCAACTACGATTTCTCTTCCGTTTAAGATTCTGCTGTTTGTGCTTGCTGATGGATGGAATCTTGTTATCAGGGAACTGGTAGAGACATTTTACTGATGAAAGAGGTGTAGAAATTGATCACACAGGGAGAAGTTTTAGATATTGCAAGGGATGCTATTTATAATATTATTTTAACTTCGGCTCCATTGCTTTTAATATCACTTATCGTAGGCTTGATTATTAGTATTTTTCAGACGGTTACATCTATTCAGGAACAGACGCTTACCTTTGTACCGAAGATTCTGGCTGTATTTGCAGGAATGCTTCTCTTTGGAGCGTGGATGCTGAATAATATGACTGATTTTATGACGAGATTGTGGTCTGATTTTAGTTTATATATCAGTTGATATACAGGTAGAGATAAAACATGGTTAATTATAGTTTCTCACTGCTTACATTTGAATATTTTTTGCTGGTTCTGGTGAGGATTACTTCTTTTGTTTTTTCGGCTCCATTTTTTAGCATGTCGAATACTCCGGGAAGAGTCAAAATTGGTTTCTCAGTATTTGTATCCATCCTGTTGATTGGAGTATTACCTGAAAGCACGATAGAATATGGAGGAGTAATTGAATATGCCACAATTGTCGTGAAAGAGGGAATTACAGGATTGCTGATTGGTTTTGGAGCAAATATTTGTAATTCCATTGTTTTATTTGCGGGTAATATTATGGATTTAAATATGGGCTTGTCCATGGCGACCGAGTATGATCCGGTAAGTAAAACAAATTCTCCGATAACAGGTAATTTTTATAATTATCTGGTCATGTTATTGCTCATGTCCAGTGGAATGTATCAGTATATCTTACAGGCAATTGTTGATTCTTTCACTCTGATTCCGGTAAATGGTCAGAATTTTATGTGGGATTCCCTGCTTCAGACCATGGTTTCTTATATGACGGATTCCATGGTGCTTGGTTTCCGGGTGGCACTTCCTGTTTTTGCAGTGTTAATGATATTGAACTGTATTCTTGGAATCATGGCAAAGATTGCACCACAGATGAATATGTTTTCTGTTGGTATCCAGCTTAAGATATTGCTTGGATTTCTGGTTTTGTTTTTGACGATACAGCTGCTTCCGTATGTATCCGATTTTGTGTTTACTGAGATGAAACGGATGGTTACCGGAATTGCATCAGGAATGCATGGATAAGCTGGTACATGAATAGGAGATTTATATGGAGGAAAGAGATTTACTTCTGAAATATAATCTGCAGTGGTTCGCAAAAGAGGGACCTGGCGGCGAAAAGACAGAGCCGGCAACTGCAAAAAAATTAAAAGATGCAAGAGAAGAAGGAAAAGTTGCAAAAAGCAAGGAATTTTCCGGAGCAGTAGATTTAATTGTTTTATTCCTGGGATTGAAGATTTTTGGAAGCTATGTTTCAGAAAACTTAATGAATGAGTTTTCAGGTTTCTATCGGAAAATCCCGGATATTTTATTAGAAAATAAGACGGGCATGACAGTAAAATCCAGCCATATGCTAATGTCGCAGGCTGTGATTGAAATGATAAAGGCCATGATACCGTTTCTTTTAATCGGAATGGTGGTAACGTTTTTAGTCAGCGTGCTTCAGGTGGGCTGGAAAATAAGCGGGAAGCCATTAAAACCGGAATTATCAAAGTTTAATCCTATCAATGGTTTTAAACGGATGTTTTCCAAAGATTCTCTGTTTGAACTTGTAAAGTCTATTGTCAAAGTGGCACTGGTCATGTATGTGGCGTATTCCGAGATTAGGGACAGGCAGGGAGAATTATTTGTTATCTATGATATGGAACTGTTGCAGGCAGTTGCATTGATTGCCGGACTTATTGTGGATGTGGGTTTAAAAATAAGTCTGGTTTACCTGATTGTCGGAATCACTGATTTGATTTATCAGAAACATAAATTCAAAGAAGAAATGAAGATGACCAAACAGGAGGTAAAGGACGAGTATAAAAATACTGAAGGAGACCCACAGATTAAGGGAAGACAGCGTCAGAGAATGCGTGAGGCATCGCAGCGCCGAATGATGCAGGATGTGCCGAAGGCAGACGTAGTCATTACGAACCCGACCCATTATGCAGTTGCGATAAGGTATGATGCGGAAGTATCCAAAGCACCGGTTGTGGTTGCAAAGGGTGAAGATTTTCTGGCTGCAAAGATTAAGGAAGTGGCAAGAGAAAATCAGGTGGAAATTGTAGAGAATAAACCGTTGGCGCGTATGCTTTATGCAAATGTAAATGTCGGAGCAGAAATTCCACCAGAATTGTATCAGGCAGTTGCAGAAGTGCTTGCGATGGTTTACAATCTAAAAGGCAGAAATTAATACGAATTTAAATGAAAGGAGGAAACCGGAATGAAAAAAGCGGATTTTGGTGTAGCAATCTATCTTCTTGCTGCAGTCATATTCTTTATTATTCCGATTCCTTCTATTTTATTGGATGTCATGCTGGCGATTAATATTTCACTGGCAATGATTATTCTTTTTAATGCATTATTTGCAAAAGAAGTGCTGGATATGTCATTTTTCCCGACACTGTTATTGTTTACCACCATATTCCGAATCTCATTAAATGTTTCTTCCACCCGATTGATTTTATCTACCGGTGAACCAGGAAATGTAGTAGAGACCTTTGGAGGCTTTGTAGGTGGTGGTAATCTTGTAATCGGAGCAATTGTATTTATTGTCCTGATTCTGATACAGTTTATCGTTATCAATAAAGGTTCTGAGCGTGTATCTGAGGTAACTGCACGTTTTACATTGGATGCAATGCCTGGAAAACAGATGGCAATTGACGCAGATTTAAATACTGGTGCCATCACAGAGAAGGAAGCAAGAGAACGGAGAACTAAGATTCAGCAGGAATCTAACTTCTTTGGTTCTATGGATGGTGCAACCAAGTATGTAAAAGGAGATGCAACGGCCGGCCTTATTATTACATTCATCAACCTGATTGGTGGAACAATTATGGGAGTCATGAATGGCGGACTGTCTGCCATGGAGGCACTTCAGAAATATGGTATATTAACCATTGGTGATGGACTGGTCAGCCAGGTTCCGTCTCTTTTGATTTCGCTGGCAACAGGTATTCTGGTAACAAAAGCATCCAGTGAAGCGGATTTTGGATCCATGCTGGTAAAACAGCTTTTTGGAATTCCCAAGGTATTGTATATTGTAGGTGCAACGATAACCTTTCTTGGAATTGCAACTCCGCTGAATCCGGTACTTTTCTGTGCGCTTGGCATTGCATTTTTAGCTGCCGGACGGAAGATACAAAAGGATGTAAAGGTGGAAGAAATCGAGGAGGAAACCAATGCAGATGAAACGGCGGCAGAAGAAATCCGGCGGCCGGAGAATGTGGTTTCACTGCTTCAGGTTGATCCTATTGAACTGGAGTTTGGTTATGGTATTATTCCACTGGCAGATGTAAATCAGGGTGGAGACCTTTTGGACCGTGTAGTAATGATCCGTAGACAGATTGCACTGGAACTTGGAACAGTGGTTCCGATTATTCGTCTGCGTGATAATATTCAGTTAAATCCTAACCAGTATATTATTAAGATAAAGGGAATTCAGGTAACAGAAGGGGAAATCCTTTTTGACCACTATATGGCAATGAATCCGGGATATGTGGAAGAGGAAATCACCGGTATTCCGACCTTTGAGCCATCCTTCCATCTGCCGGCAATCTGGATTACAGAGGGACAGAGAGAGCGTGCGGAGAGTCTTGGCTATACCGTAGTAGATCCGCCGTCTATTATTGCAACCCATCTGACAGAGGTAATCCGTTCCCACATTGCAGAACTTCTTACCAGACAGGATGTATCTAATCTTATTAGTAATATCAAGGAAAACAATCCTGCACTTGTGGACGAGCTTACACCGAAGCTCCTTAGTATTGGTGAGATTCAGAAAGTCTTACAGAATCTTTTACAGGAGGGCATTTCTATCCGTGATCTGCTTACGATTTTTGAAAATTTAGCAGACCATGCGGTAACAACCAGGGATACCGATGTATTGACAGAATATGTGCGTCAGGGATTAAAACGTGCAATTTCAAGTAAATACTTTCCGGCAAATGAGACAACCAGCGTGGTAACATTAGATCCGAAGGTGGAACAGGAAATCATGGGTTCTGTAAAACAGACTGAGCAGGGGGCTTATCTGACTTTAGATCCGGAGAAGACCAAGAATATTATGGAATCCTTGAAGCAGGAAGTGGCGAAGTTAGAGAATATTGGAAAGAATCCGATTGTCATTACTTCGCCAATTGTGCGGATGTATTTTAAGAAACTCACCGAGGACTATTTCAAAGACCTCATTGTGGTGTCTTATAATGAAGTGGAATCAAATGTGGAATTACAATCAGTAGGGATGGTGACAGCATAAAATGACGATTAATAAATTTCAGGGCAGAACAAGAGAAGAGGCAGTTGATAAGGCGAAAAAGGAAATGGGAGAAGCAGTTGTGATTATGAATGTAAAGGAAATCAAACCGAAGGGTTTATTCCGGGCATTAAAGAGCACAACTTATGAAGTGACGGCAGCATTAGAGGAAAAGGAACAGACAGTTAATCCTCTTCCTGCGTTACATGCTCCATTAAAGATGCATGACAGCATAAATTTTGCAGCAAATGAAAAAATTGAAATTCCGGCACCGGAACCAGCAGCCATTCATCCGGAAAGCAGTCATGATTTGGAAGAAAAGATAGAAAGTCTTTCTAATTTATTAGAAAAGAAGTTAAAACCGGAAAAAGAAGAAGAACCAAAAGAAGAGGAAAAGCCGGAAAAGGAAACTGATGCTCCAAAGGATATGAAGCATCAGCAGTCTGAGACTTTCCGTTGTATCCGCATGATTTATGAAACATTACTGGATAATGAAGTGAATGAAAGATATGTCAACCAGATATTAGATGATGTGGAGAAGAATTTAAGAGGCAGTGCAAGCATGGATATTATCTTATCCAATGTTTACCAGAAAATGGTATTAAAATTCGGGCAGCCTCAAAAGATTGAACTGGTACCGGGACAGCCTAAAATCGTATTTTTTATTGGACCAACCGGTGTTGGCAAGACAACAACCATTGCAAAAGTGGCTTCCAGATTTAAAGTGGATTATGGCAAAAAAGTAGCACTTTTAACAGCAGATACTTATCGGATTGCTGCGGCAGAACAGTTACGTACTTATGCGAATATCTTAGATACACCGCTGACAGTTATTTATTCATCGGAAGAAATGAATGCAGCCATAGAGCGTGTAAAGGATTATGATCTCGTTCTGGTAGATACCGCAGGATTCTCTTATAAGAATGAAGATCAGAGAAAAGATATGAGAAACCTCATAGAAAGTCTGGATGACAAATATGAGAAGGATGTTTATCTGGTATTAAGCGCAACTACAAAATACCGCGATTTGATGGAAATTGTAGATAAATACCATGAGATATCGGATTATAAGATTATTTTTACTAAATTAGATGAAACCAGTAGTTATGGTAGTCTGTTAAATATTCGCATGTATTCTGGTGCGGATGTTTCCTATGTGACAACAGGGCAGAATGTGCCAGATGATATTGAAATTTTCCAGTCACAGAAAATTGTAAAACAGTTATTGGGAGGCAGATAATAATATGGATCAGGCAGAAAAGCTGCGCAATGTAATTAAATTAAAGAACCAGAAGCTTCCCCAGAAAGCAAGAGTAATTACGGTTACCAGTGGAAAAGGTGGCGTGGGAAAATCCAGCGTTACAGTTAATCTGGCAATCCAGCTTCAGAAAATGAATAAGAAAGTTATTATTTTTGATGCTGATTTGGGACTGGCAAATGTAGAAGTTATGCTTGGAGCAATACCAAAACATAATTTGAGTGATGTTATATACCGGGGAATGGATATGCGGCAGATTATAACAGAGGGACCGGCAGGAGTAAGCTTTATCTCAGGCGGCTCCGGCATTGTGGGAATGAATAATCTGTCCAAGGATCAGATTACTTTTTTAGTACGTAATCTGGCACAGTTAGATGAAATGGCTGATATTGTACTGGTGGATACCGGAGCAGGAATTGCAGACAGCGTATTGGAATTTGTTATGGCTTGTCCGGAGGTCCTTCTGGTATCAACACCGGAACCAAGCTCACTGACCGATTCCTATTCTCTGTTAAAGGCACTGCACCGGAATCCGAATTTTGCCAAAAGCGGAACGCAGATTCATGTGGTTGCCAACCGTGTAAATTCTGTGGAAGATGGACAGGCAGTATATGATAAATTAAATACCGTTGTGTCACAGTTTTTAAATGGTAATCTTGAATATCTCGGCATGATACCGCAGGATTCCATGTTTGAAAAAGCAATACGCCAGCAGCAGACAGTATCTTTATATGCACCGGAGACCAAGTCGGCAAAAGCATTTGAGATACTTGCAAATAATCTTATAGAAGGTGCGCATGATATTCCGTTGATGAAGCGGGGCTTTGCCCAGTTGTTTGCTGAATTTTTTAATAACAGATAGGTGATAGAATGATTTCAAATGTTTTACGGGAAGGAATGAAAATTGATATTCATATAGTGAACCAGACGGAAAGGCCAGAATCTGCAGAAAAGGCTGCACCAGTTTACAAGAGTCAGATTTTTGAACTGTTTGAAAATGGTGAAATGGAGATAATGATGCCGATTCAGAGCGGAAAACTGATATTACTTCCACTGGGACTTCGCTATGAATTTGTATTCTATACACCGAATGGATTGTATAAAAGCATTGGTCAGATCTGGGAACGTTATAAGACGGAGAACCGCTACCTGCTCCGGATTGTATTAAATACACCACTGAGCAAATATCAGAGACGGGAATATTACCGTATGGAATGTGTCCTTGATATGGGGTATTTCCATCTGTCAGACGAAGAAGCGGAAATGGAACAGACGGAAGACATCATCGCAAGTCTCAGGGATGATGATTTTTATAAAAAGCAGAAAAAGGGCACTATTGTTGATATCAGTGGAGGTGGTGTACGCTTTGTAACGAATGAGCAGTTAGAAGAGGGAAAAGCTGTTCTGATTATTGTGATGCTACAGACGCAGACCGGTGAAAAACAATATTATCTTCCAGGATATATCCTGCGAAGTACGAAGCTGTTAAATCGTGATAATATGTATGAAAACCGACTGAAATTTATTATTCGTGATGATAAAATAAGGGAAGAAATTATCAGGTATATTTTTGCAGAAGAAAGAAAAGCAAGACAGAGAGGAAAAGGATAGGGTTAAATTAATAGAATGAAAAAGAATATTCTGGTTGTTGATGACTCAGCACTCATGAGAAGAGTTATCTGTGATATAATTAATTCAGATAGTGGTTTTCAGGCAACGGATACATGCAGAGATGGCTTGGAAGCATATGAAAAATTGTGTCAGAAAGCATATGACGCAGTTGTTTTAGATGTAAATATGCCAAGAATGAACGGACTGGAACTACTTGAAAGATTACAAAAAGAAAATATAAAAGCAACAGTAGTAATGGTCAGTACATTAACGACAGATGGAGCTGAAGTTACACTCAAGGCAATGGAACGTGGTGCAATTGACTTTATCGAGAAACCAAATAATCTGATAGAGACAAAGGGACAGCGTTTCCGGGAAAAACTGATAAAAGTTCTTGCAACAATAACTGCAGCAGGAAGCACACAGACGTATCAGAAAAAAGTAATTACGAATGTGGTAAAACCGGCAGCTGTCCGGAAGATTAGAACGAAGGATGCAGCCCGGAGCAAGATTGTTGCAATTGCATGTTCCACAGGCGGTCCAAAATCCTTACAGAGTGTGATTCCATTGCTGAAATCCAATATGGATGCACCGGTTCTTGTGGTTCAGCATATGCCGGCTGGTTTTACAAAATCCATGGCAGCCCGGCTGAATGAACTCAGCCCGCTGGATGTGAAAGAGGCAAACGAAGGTGATGTCTTGGAAAAAGGACATGTTTATGTGGCACCGGGAGGAAAACATTTACTGGTACAGCGGTTAGCAGATGGAACGCACTGTATTGTTTTAAGTGATGCACCGGCAATTGGCGGATTAAGACCATGTGCCAATCTGATGTATGAGTCTTTGATGGACAGCGGCTATGATGAAATTACCTGTGTAGTTCTTACCGGAATGGGTGCTGATGGAACAAAGGGAATTTCAGAACTCCAGAAAGAAAAAAATGTATACGTAATTGCTCAGGATGAAGAAACATCTGTGGTATATGGAATGCCAAAGGCAATTGCAGAGACAGGACTTGTTGATGAAATAGTACCATTAGAAAGTGTTGCGGACACAATTCTAAAGAATGTGGGGGTAAATTAAAGATGGATGTAAGCCAGTATCTAGAAATTTTTATTGATGAGACAAGTGAGCATATCCAGAGCCTGAATGATTGCATTATGACTTTGGAAAAGGAGCCGGAAAACAAAGATACCATTAATGAAATTTTCCGTGCAGCACACTCCTTAAAGGGAATGGCAGGAACCATGGGCTTTAAGAGAATGCAGCATCTGACTCATGATATGGAAAATGTATTCCAGGAAGTTCGTAGTGACAAAGTAAAAGTCACCAGTGAAATGATTGATATTCTTTTCCAGTGTCTGGATGCAATTGAAAGTTACCTCGATACGATCAAGAGTACATCAGATGAAGGTACAGAAGACAACGAAGCACTGATTACAGCTTTGAACAAATTCTTAGAGAATGCAGAAAACGGCGGAGCAGCCGCACCTGCAAAGGAAGAGAAAAAAGAAGAAAAGAAAGCAGAAGAACCGGAAAACGGTGATGGTAAAAAGAAATACTTAAGCGTAGAATTTTCTTCCAAAGATAAAGATGCGTTAAAAGCAGCTGAAGAAAGTGGAAACAAAATTTACGGAATTACAGTAGAAGTACAGAAAGACTGCCTTTTGAAAGCGGCAAGAGCATTCCTTGTATTTAAAGCAGTAGAAGAGTTTGGACAGATTGTTGTTTACAGTCCAAGCTCCCAGGATATTGAGGATGAACGTTTTGAACTGGACTTCAGTTTGTTCTTATCATCCAATGCTGCATTAGATGATATTTTAAAAGCAGTTAAAAATGTATCTGAAATTGCGGATGCTGTTGGTGAAGAAGTGAAGACGGCAACTCTATTCCATGAGGAAAATGTACAGGAAAATCTTCCGGCAAATACATCAGCAGCAAAGCCGGCAGAGCAGGCAGTACATAAAGAGAATAAACCGGCACAGACTAAGTCAAAACCGGCAGGCAAACCGGTTACAAACCGTACCGTGCGTGTGGATATCGAAAAACTGGATGCACTGATGAACCAGGTGAGTGAGCTGATTATTGCAAAAAACAGTCTGGTATCCATTGGCTCCCAGGAAGGAGGCAATTTCCAGAATCAGTCATTCCATGAGCAGATTGAGTATCTGGAAAGAATTACAACCAGTCTTCATGAATCGGTTATGAAAGTGCGGATGGTTCCAATTGAGAGCGTTGTAAACAAATTCCCACGTATGATTCGTGACCTTTCCAGAAGATTGAATAAGAAGATGGAATTGTGCATGACCGGTGAAGATACAGAACTTGATCGTACTGTAGTTGACCAGATTGGCGACCCGTTGCAGCATCTGCTTCGTAACTCTGCTGACCATGGTCTTGAGAGTGCAGAAGTTCGTAAGGAACGCGGTAAGCCAGAAACAGGAACCATTAATCTGAATGCATTCCAGGAAGGAAATAATGTAATCATTGAAGTAAGTGATGATGGTAACGGAATTGATACAGAGAAGGTTAAAGCAAAAGCAGTAGAGCGTGGTCTGGTAACACCGGAACAGGCAGAAAAGCTGAGCCAGAAAGAAATTATCGATTTCTTATTTATGCCGAGTTTCTCTATGGCAAAACAGATTACCGATATTTCCGGACGTGGTGTAGGTCTTGACGTTGTTAAATCCAATATTGAAGCATTAGGCGGAGATGTTGAGGTAAAGAGCAAACTTGGCGTTGGAACCAAATTCGTAGTAAGACTGCCACTTACACTGGCAATCATTCAGGCATTGATGGTAGAAATCCGCGATGAAAAATATGCAATTGCGTTAGGCGCAATTCAGACTATCGAGGATATTCCGGTTGAAGATATTAAATATGTAGAATCCAAGGAAGTAATTAATTTACGTGGTTCTGTTATTCCAATCATCCGGCTGGATCAGATACTTGATATTCCACCGAAGGATGAAGAAGTAGAAAGCCTTACTGTTGTTATCGTAAGAAAAGGCGACCGTTATGCAGGACTTGTTGTAGACAATCTTCTTGGACAGCAGGAAATCGTAATTAAATCACTTGGTAAGTATATTAATAATAATAAGACAATCAGCGGTGCAACAATTCTGGGTGATGGCGAAGTCGCATTAATCCTGGATGCAAATACATTGATTTAACAGGGGGTGTGCAGAGTGGCAGAGCAACTTGAAACAGTAGAAAATATCAGAAAACAGTATATTGTTGTAAAAATCGGAAATGAGCAGTACGGAATCGATATCAGTTATGTAGACAATATTGTCCGTATGCAGAAGATTACAAGAGTACCTAGAGTACAGAATTTCTTTAAAGGAATTATCAATCTTCGTGGAGAAATCGTACCGGTTATGAGTCTCAGAATCCGTATGGAACTGGAAGAAGATGTATTTACCAATGCCAGCCGTATTATAATTTTAAAAATTGAACAGCAGAGTGCACTGGGAATAATCGTGGATGAAGTAAAAGAAGTTGTAACACTTGGTTCAGAAGAGATCGACAAGGTTGCACACAATCCAAAGGATGTTAAGAGCACATTCATCAATGGAATCGGAAAGAACGGGGACGATCTGATCTCCCTGTTTGATATCAGCAGCGTGGTAGATGAGAAAGAAAATTCATAACAGATTTTGGATATGATGCTTTAGCATCATATCCAATCTTTGTATATAGAAGTGGATAGGAGGAGGACATCATGGGAAAGTTCAGTTTTGAGGAAGTGAATGAGCTGTATGTAGATGTTCTGCGCGAAATTGGAAATATTGGTTCGGGAAATGCAACAACAGCAATAGCAAGTATGTTAGACTTGCGGCTGAACATGAATGTACCAAAAGTAGAACTGCTTTCCTTCCAGGAATTCGGTTCTGCAATTTCAGCAGAGGATGAAACCATTGTAGGAATCTATTTGGGGTTAGAACAGGATATTGAGGGAAGTATGATGTTTCTGATGAAATTAGATTCTGCACATTATCTGGTAAACCGTTTGATGGGACGTGACCCGGATTACAAAGAAGATTTTACGGAAATGGATTTATCTGCGATCAAAGAGATAGGAAATATTATTGCAGGTTCTTACTTGTCAGCATTATCAAGTATGACAAACCTGACGATTTCCCCTACCATACCATATGTTGCAATTGACATGGCAGCAGCAATTTTAAGTGTGCCGGCCTGCATGTTTGGACAATATGGAGACAATGCACTCTTAATTGAGACACAGTTTGGGGACGAAGTGATGATCGAAGGATATTTTATCCTTTTACCGGAACTGGATTCTTATGACAAAATATTATCAGCACTTGGAATCGCAATATAAGGAGAGTAATACATGGGAGCTACTATAAAAGTCGGAATGGCTGATTTAAACGTATGCAAGGCCCCAGATGCTATTACTACGTTAGGACTAGGTTCATGCATTGGTATAGCGGTGTACGATCCGGTAACAAAAATCGGAGGACTCG